>Ga0129314_1000208_pt1 | contig 71090 bp, 55 predicted proteins | sample O1111metagenome_FD_94431 | JGI IMG/M metagenome (GOLD analysis project Ga0129314, IMG submission 94431) | Orangutan individual fecal microbial communities from fecal samples from Wisconsin, USA - O1111 metagenome | ecosystem: Host-associated > Mammals > Digestive system > Large intestine > Fecal... | reverse complement strand
ATGCACTAATTAGTCCTGATATAATCCCTGCTCCAATGGATACCCCTTTTCCAAACTGAAAAGCCAGAATCAGCTGCCACAGATAAAGTGGAACACTGCTTCCCCACAGCAGCAATGCTGCAACAACACATATTTTTACAATTTCCATATTGCTGTTACTCCAGCTACCACTTGCTGATATCATTCCAAATCCAGTTCCAAATATTAAAGTAGTCAATAAGACAGAGCCAAGACAAAGCATCAGTAACAGCATCAGCTTCGATATAAATGCCACCCCTTTTTTCGATAAGGATAATTGCACCCTCAACACACCTTTTTCATTAATCGGCACACACACTATCCCAATCTTTTTCTCAGGATAAACCATTACACTATCTCCAATTTTATACTTGGTAGTAAGCTCTGCATTCATTATTTTCCCAGTTTTGGCTTTCGAAATTTTAGTTGTACTTTTCTTAATAATATTACTTTCCGGATTATGAAACGAATATGACTTTACTGCCTCTTCTCCATACGCAGCCCTAATCGCCACTTTCAGCATTTCCACCGGCATTCCTAATCGGTCTGCAATATAAAAAGCACAACTTTCACCTGCTTCACCAATTATCATTTGATAAGTGGGACATAATGTTTCTTTGTCAAATGCCATTCTTGCATTAACGATATCTTCTGCTTTGGTTGCATATTCCTTTACTTCCGGATAATGTGTTGTCACCAGGAATATGGCACCACTTTTTCTGAGTTCTTCCAATATTGCAATTGCAATTCCCATACCTTCTGTTGGATCTGTACCGGAACCTAATTCGTCCATAATCACAAAGCTATCCTTATTTGCCTCGCTCAATACTTCCAGCACATTAGTTATATGAGCAGAAAACGTAGACAGATTCTCTGACAAATTCTGTCCATCCCCAATATCACACAAATAGGAACTGTTCATACAGATATCCGCATGTTTACATGTAACATGCAATCCGCACTGTGCCATAATACAGTTTAACATGACTGTTTTAATTGCTACGGTTTTTCCTCCTGTATTAGGACCTGTTATAATGATACCCCGTACATTTTTACCCGCTTCAAACTGTAATGGTACAGCCACAGCCCTATCCATCAATGGATGACGTGCCTCTAGCAATTTGATGTGGCGTTCCGTATTTATCGTTGGCTCAGTTGCTTCCATATCAAGGCTCAATTTCCCCTTAGAGAAGATAAAATCCAATTTTTCAACCATTGTCAAATCTGCCTGCAATATAGGTGATGATTCCATTACAAAGGCTGATAACGTATACAAAATGTTGTATACTTCGTTTTCTTCGCTTATTTTGAGTAATTGCAACTCTTCATAATATTTAGCAACACTGGATGGCTCAATAAATAGTGTACTTCCAGTAGATGACTTATCTATAACACTACCGGATATCTTAAGCTTATAATCCTTTTTCACAGGAAGACATATCCGCCCATTCCTGAAGGTACAGTAATTATCCGCCATGCATTCCTTATTAGCACGCAGGATTTGTTCTGCCTTTTGCTTCATCTGCTCTTCACACTTCACAATTTGCTTTCGTATCTGTTCTAGTTCTTTTGATGCATAATCATCCACTACTCCATTCCTGATTTTAACAGCGATTTCCCGGCTCAATTCTGATAGCTCATCAAGATTTTCGTCATAGTACGACAGAGAATTCTGATACATCCTACCCCTTGCTAAATAATCCTTCAACCGCCTGATTACAACTAAAACCCTTTCTACACGTTCCAATTGATAAGGAGTTAAACAATCTCCTTTTTCAGTTATCAATAACACCTCTTTTATTTCAGTCATATTTTGTAATGGCGGCATCCCTAGCTTTTCAATCAGAAACCTTGCGTCTGTTGTATCTCTTAATTTCTTTTTCAATTCAGTTTCTGAAAAGAACAACGTTGCTTCTCTGATTCTTTCTTTAGCCCAATCAGTAACAGCTAATTCAGCCCATATCTCTTTTACTTTATCAAATTCAATTTGTCTCTCTATATTCATTTTCTTTCCCTCGCATTCCAGACTTTTATCTCGCCTTAAACACAAAAAGACCATAGTTACCCTAAGCGCATTAAGATATTATGGTCATTCAATCTCGATATGATTATTCTATATATTTCAAAAGGCATAAAAAAAGCATGACCATACAGCCATGCTAATATCATATAAGGAAATATATATACCACAATATTAAGCAATTGTAAGGCGAAAACGCTGACAACTATGTGTCAACAAATGGGCAGACTCCTAGTACAAACTAAAAATCACCCTGCAATATTTATTTTGCAATTTTTTCGATTACAATTAAACTTAACAAACAAAAATCTCCTAAAAGTTTTCTCTTTATTATACATGCTCGTTCATTATCGGTCAAGTCTCTTATAAGAATAGTCCCACAATTTACTGCTGTTATAATTCACTTAATATACAACACTCTTGTCAAATTACAGATAATTTTCCACGCCTTCAATATTTGTTTTTTCATCATAATCAAAAACAATTCCCACACTATATCTTGCTCTTGTTATTGCAACATAAAATTGAGACCTTGTTTTGGGTTGCAATTTTTTTGAATGGTCCATCATCCAGTTCCTCATTGTACCGGTTGGATAAATTAGGACTGTCTAACCAAATATGTAGTTTTACCAGATCCTGCTGCCGCAATTATCAATCTATTTACCATTTGATAGCCTCCAAAATATATTCCGGTATTTCTATCTGTTCAGAAGATTCGAAGATTTTCAATCCGCATTCCGTTTTGTTATGCTTCATAAATTTCCTCAAATCGTCCTCATCCGTATAATCAGTACCAAAAATACGATTTAACTTATCTAAACCATTAGCTTTCAAAAGTTTCGGTTCTAAAGTGTTGTAATTATAATCACTCTTCCCATACTAAAACTCCAAACTATCCGCATTGAGCAGAAAATATTTCATGCCCATAATCACAAATCCTTCCTCATTTCTCCAAGGCTTTTTCGTTCCATTCACTATAACAATCTTCTTAAATGAATCCGGAATATTTCGAAATGAATTAAGTTCCTGCGTCTGCTTTTCCTCAGAGGTCATATCATAAGCCACCTGAATGTAATATCTCTGACTGCCCTGGTTCACTACAAAATCAACCTCTAACTGCTTATGAACCCTCTTTCCTTCACTATTTTTTGCAAATACATCCACAATACCAACATCCACATTGTAACCACGCACAAGCAACTCATTATAAACAATGTTCTCCATAATATGCGTAGGCTCCTGCTGTCTGAAGTTCAGTCTGGCATTTCTAAGTCCAACATCTGAAAAATAATATTTCAGATTTGCACCCACATATTTTCTACCTTTAATATCATACCGGTCCGCTTTAGAAATCAAAAATGCCTCTGCTAAATAATCAATATGGTTAGATATGGTTTTATTGCTATAATTACTACCTCGTTCACTTTTAAAGGTATTTGATATTTTGGTTGGATTTGTAGGGGCTCCTATGGCAGAAGCAAGAATATCCACCAAAGTTCCAATCTCATCAACATTTTGAATTCTGTTTCGCTCTACCACATCCTTGATATAAACATTGGTAAAAATATTTTTAAGATACTCAGCCTTTTGGCGTTCCACAGAGAATTGTGCTACCTGTGGCAACCCACCGTATATCATATATTCCTCCCAAGCATCATCATAATCTCCATCAAAAGCCGCATAAAACTCTGCAAAGGACAACGGATAAATTCTAATCTCATCTCCTCTGCCCCTAAATTCAGTTACAATGTCGCTAGATAAAAATTTAGAATTACTGCCGGTTACATACACATCAATGTTGCTGATACGAAGCAGGCTGTTCAGCACTTCCTCAAATCGTGGCATAAACTGTACTTCATCCAAGAGCAGATAATACTTCTGGTCATCTTTCATTACATCTTTAATATGATGATAACACTTCTTTGGATCTCTCAGCTCCTCATTTTCAATACCATCTAAAGCAATCTCAATGATGTGGTCATTATCTACACCACTCTCCAATAAATATTTCTTAAACAACACAAATAACAGAAATGATTTGCCGCATCTCCTGATTCCTGTGATAATCTTAATCATTCCGTTATCTTTTCTTATCTTTAACTGTTCAAGGTATGAATCTCTCTTAATCTCCATAATATAGTTCCTTGCTTTTGTGCATTGCACGATTTTTGGTAATGTTATTTTACCACTAAATTATTTTTACTTCAATATCCATTACTATTTTTTGTGCATTTGCACTTTTTTATGTAGCAATTATAGAAGATATGCAAAAAGGATACCTACACCATGTACTATAACACGATGTAAGTATCCCTTTTTCTGGATGGTTTAATGCAAACATTATAAATACAAAAGCTACAATCAGCATTATCACACCGATAATCCTTGATATACTTTTTTTCATGTAAAGCACCTCCTCGTCAAACTGGAATTTGTCGGGTTCTTTACATAGATAAAATATTAATTTTTCTTTCCACACCTAAAAAAAATAAAGTCTGGCTGATGAATAACTCCTCCAAACATATCTGCTCGCTTTTCTCTAATTGATTCTGGTACTTTTGATTCCTGACATTCCTCAATAATAAATCCAGCAGAAACAATATCATTTATTAATGTTGAAATCGTTCTATGATAAAGTTCATATTCATCTACTACCCAATGAATAACACGCTTACCCTCTATTCCGTAATTTCGTAGATTAGCATATAATCTTTCTCCAGTTTCTGTTCTGGTATATCTGTCAAAAGTCCCATCATATGCTGTACTTATTGGGTGTGACATCGAAAAAACACATTTGCCATTTTCATTCAAGTGACTATAAATCTGTTTCATAAGCCTTTCAAAATTTTCTACATAATCAAAAGCCAATGAACTTGTAATAACATCAAACTTTTCCTCTAAATCATCCAATTCTTCAAAAGCCAGTCTTCTGTATTCAATATTAGAGGCAGCATTATTTTTTCTTGCATATGCTAACATTTTTTCCGATATATCAATTCCAAGAACGGATAACGCCCCTTTCTTTGAATATTGAAGTGCATGTTGCCCCATACCACATCCAATATCTAATACTTTCTTTTTATATAGTTCAGGTATCATTCCTAATATTATTGGTGTCTCAATAATATCATTAAAATTGATTTCTTTGCTACGTATTTTCTCGAAGTTTTCGTAAAATAAATCATTATCATAAATATTTTGTTTTGACATTCTGCAACCAGCCTTTCACATAAAAAATTATTTTTTGTTTTCTTCTACTTCTATCTTCTTGTCTTTCGGGCAACAAGCATCCTTCTCTTTCAGCTCGGTCAATTCCGATTTCTCAGTTTAGAAAACCGGATGTTGCGCATTTCTACAAGCTGTGCATAAACACCATCTTAACGCTTATATTGTATATAATTATTTGCTATCAGAACGAACATAAAATGTGCTTCTGCCAGATCCTTTCCGAATAATAAACCCTTCCTCCGTTAGTTTTTTCAGTGCCGCGAGTGCCGATGACCTTCCTATACTTGGACAATGCGAGGTGACATCTGCGCCGGTAAATTTACCAATTTTTTTCCCTGCATATTTTTTTACAATATCATATGCACTGCTTGACGAGCCTTTCTCCGTCATTAATCCAACACGTTCTTCAAAATCTGTATAGCATGCAAGAATTACCTGCAACATGTATCTGATAAAAGGAGTCGGATCGTTATTCTCCTCATGCCATCCGGCATCTGCCCTTTCGAATGCAGAATAATATTGATCTTTTGTTTTTTCTATCCGTTTTTCAATACTGATATATTTCCCGACATTGTACCCATTCTTATACAGGAGCAGTAATGTGAGCAATCTGCTCATTCTTCCATTACCATCATTAAATGGATGAATACAAAGAAAATCACAAATAAAAGTCGGTATTAGTATCAGTGAATCAATTTCTTCTTTTGCGCTAGCCTGCTCATAGGTATTACAGAGATTTTCTACTGCATCTGGTGTATCATAAGGAGCAACTGGCACAAATCTCGTAATCACTGTTCCGTTAGGCATTGTCTCGTTGATATAATTTTGTACATTCTTAAAATGTCCACCATAAGAGAAATCCGTCCTTTTTAGCAGATCACGATGAATCTGGAGTATATAGGCAGGTCGAACTGGAATATACTCATTACTCTCATGAATTGTATTTAATACATCCCTGTACCCCATAATTTCATCTTCGTCACGATTTCTTGGAATTGTCTTTTCTTCAAAAAGCTGTTTCATTCGTGTGCTGGTTGTAACAATTCCTTCTATTTTATTAGAAGCTTCTGTACTCTGTATCTTTGCAATTTCAACCAAACGCTCTAATTCCACCGTTTTTTGTCGAATAAATAGATCTTGTCGACCCTTACACTCATGTATTTTTGCGACAAGATTTAATATATCGGTATCCCATGTTCTATCTGCCAAACCGCTATAATCAAACGATCTCATAAAAATCTCCTTTCATCCAAAGTTTTATTTTTCATCCAATTATACTTAAATTTGGACGAAAATTCAACTTGTTGGACAATTATTTCCATGAAATTCTTTAGACTAATCACTCCACCAAATGTTTCATGCGATACCAATTCCAACTGACCCCCAATTGCCTATTTCAAGAGAATCTGTACTGACAAATATAATAGTGCTCTGCAAATCTGGCTATCACAGCCTCTCTGCTGCAAAGAATGATCGCCACAGCCATATAAATATTCGCTGTCTCAATACTGGTTTCGGAATTTATCTGCACTATACTCTTTAATGTAACTCCCCCAATATGTACCGCATCCACTCCTGCTGCAAGAAATGCAATTCCAGGCTCCTTTACCTGTTTTCTTTTTCCGGCAGACGGGTCATAAGTAGAAAAATCGCCCCCAATACCACAATACTGCCTGCCATAATAAATACCATCTGTGTTGTATTAACTACATTTCCGCGAAACTGTGGATTACAGTCTAACGTTTCCCTGATTGCCGTTATCAGCTCATCCGGTAGCTTCTCATTCTCCATCTCCTCAAATATGCCACGGAGCATATGATTCTTAATAAGTGAAGTTCCGTAGGTTCCCGGAAGATATGACAATGCTTTCTGCAATCCGGAACCAAAATTAGAGATTGGCATATATGCTCCGCAGATAAAGCCATAGCCTGCGCTGACAATCGTTCCTACTGCTGACATCTGCCCCTGCGTGGTAAGCGGATAGCTTATAATGCTCGAAAGTGTACTTCCAAATAACACCAGAAGAATTTCATCAAAAATAATCCAAAGCACATCCATATAGCTTAAATACCAGCCCATTTTTCCTATATAGAGAAGTCCGATCACAAGTGCCAGTCCGTTTACCATAAGTGAGTTAAGCACTGTTGCAAGAAAATAACCAAGATATATCTTTGAACAGCTCACCGGAGATACATTAAAATCTTTTCTTGCACCACTTGCTTTATCCTGCACCATCGTAAGATTCACGCAGAATGTTACTGTCACACAGCTTACTGCTAAAAGTGCCGCAACAAGCTGGGATGCAACTGTTCCGTCTATCAATTTATCTGCAATGGTAAATCCTTCCGGAAATGCTGATGTAAAAGAGTCCTTATATACCTTTGCTAAAAATGTTGCATACAACACAATTAAAATAAATGGTGTGATAAGTGCAGAAAAAAACATTCCTTTGTCCCTAAAAAATAATTTCCTGTTTCTGTTTACAAGAGAAATAACTGTCTTCATTCGTTTTCACCTCCCAGCACCTTACCTGTTACCGCAAGAAATACATCATCCATTCCGCCCTTTACTACCTCGTAATCTCTGAATATCTCCTGATGTGCAACTATTAACTTTGTTGCTTCAATGGTATTTCCTATTTTTATCTGATATCCGTCCCTGATTGCCTTATAATTCATACCAACAGACTTCATTTCATCTTCTGTTACACCATAGACAGATATTGTATCCTGTACATAGGTACTCTTTAATTCAAATGGTGTTCCTTCAGCAACTATGCTTCCTTTATCAAGGATTACAACATATCCCGCATTAGCAGCTTCCTCCATATAATGTGTTGTAAGAAAGACCGTAAGATTTTCATCTGTTCTTAATTTTTCAATTACTTCCCATATCCGCCTTCTTGTCTGCGGATCAAGACCGGTGGTCGGTTCATCCAGAATTAATATTTCAGGTTTATGTAACAACGCTCGTGCTATATCAATCCTTCTCCGCTGTCCTCCTGACAATTTACCAACAGGTCTGTTTATATAATCTTCAAATCCAAGAAGTTCTGTAAGCTCCCCAAGCCTCACATCAAATTCCATTCCAGTAATTCCATAGAGTGCAGCCCGGCTTTTCAAGTTTTCTCTTACAGTAAGTGGTTTATCCAGCACACTATCCTGAAATACTATACCCAGTTTCTTACCCAGCTCATTTCCCAGCTTTTCAGCAGCTTCTCCATCAATCTCCACACTTCCACTATCCTTGTGAAGCTGACCACAGATAATAGAAATTGTTGTACTCTTTCCGGCACCATTAACACCAAGGAAAGCAAACAGTTCTCCCCTTTTAACTTTGAAATTCAGGTCATTAACAGCTTTTACATCACCGAAGTTCTTGGTTAGATGATTTATTTTTATGATATCTGATCCCATTTTGTTCTCCTTTTTTCTCAACCTGCTCTACAATTTTTAACAGCAGAAGCAACAACATTGATATAGATTTTATGTATCTGATTTTGTTTTATCGTATATTTATCTATATGTCTATATGAGCATTACCAAGATGCATAATATATGAACCAAGATGCAAGAAAACGCCAGAAAGGACGCAACAACAGATCAAAAAATAAACGACCGTTTACATTTGCGCAATAGTAAACGGTCGTTTATTTGTCAAGACTTTTCTTTTTACCTGTATTACCTGTATTATCTCTTTTTACAACTATTCAGAACCACCCCGCGCATATGTGCGGGGACTCTGAATAGTTATCTCTTTTTATAAATCAAAAGTTCCGGATTGTCACCATCTTTCTCATATGTACATACCAGAATAAAATCCATACCTGCCAGAATACCGAAGCACCTGTCTCCTCCAAGTTCTGATTCCAGTTGATTCCCCAGATAGGTTTTCTGATCATCCAGGAATTTCACTTTTTGCCCGTTTGGCAGTTGATATTCCAGATTCACATATTTTCCCACAAGTGCATTTAGTTTGTCCACCCTTGGAAGGCCGTCTATATGCAGATCATTTATTTCATTTATCAATCGCATTTTAAACTCTTCAAACTGCCCATTGTCACTAAGTTCATCATACCTTTTCCAGTAATCCAATTTTGGAAGTATTTCTTTCAAATAAGAGCGTGCCTGTTCTTCGGTAAAGCTTTCATTTACCATATTCTTTACACAAACAGTAATCAATTCATCCATATCATTATATGTGTATGTTCCATCTGCATAGCACCATTTACAATACTCCTCATTTAATGTGCCATCCTTGTCACGTCCCAATATGGAATCATCCTCAATTGGCATTCCGCAGCACTGGCAGATCAGCTTCCTCGGTTCTCCTAAAAGCATATTGATGGAGACATCAAATTCCTTGGATAAAAGCTTGAGGGTATCCGTATTTGGAACCGTATCTCCATTTTCCCAACGTGATACCGCCTGCCTTGTTACCATGATTTTATCTGCCAACTCGTCTTGTGACATTCCTCTTTCAGTACGAAGTTTCAAAATAATATTTTTGGTTTCCATCATCGTTACCTCCATAAACATATCATATAGATAAATTCATGTTCTGAAAAGCAACCTGCCGTTGCCATAATCATCAGCACAATCTTAATGGCAACAGCAGAGATACTCCCGGCAAACTTCCATCAATCCTCCAAACTCTCCAAAATATACGCATGCACCGTTTCTTCCGTAATCCTTTTCTTCTGCTTCCTTAATTCCCTTGTAATATCCCACCAATAATAAGTAAACAGCGTTTCTCCCTTTTCATTATTGACCGGACATATCAAACAGCCTCCATTACTAAATTCAGTTTCTTCAAAATACATGTCCGTCAATAATTCCGCTATTTCATCTACATTATTTTCTGTACAAATAAATATGTAATCCGCCCATTTTGAATCATCATTCAGCCTACTTCCCTTTTCCTGCCTGTATTGATCCAAGTCATATTTACTGCCTAACCTTTCCTCTATACAGAGCTGTCCATACGTATCCTCCGAAAAATCATAATATTCTACAGCATAAGGGTTTCCGTCGCCTTTTTCAATCGGACCATACCACCGTCCATATACATAAAACTGCCTTCTCTGATCATCTCTGAGTGTATATGTCCACAGATGTACATATCCCCCTGATTCGACTTCTTTTGTCTCAAATTTTCTTGATATTATCTCAAATTCCTGATTATACAGTCTATTTAAACTATCCAGCGCTTCCCTCTGCGCATGAATGTTATATTTATTAAAAAAGAAGTATCTTAACAGAAGAATATAGATTCCACCGCAACATATTACAATTTCTAAAATAATTGTTATAATAATTATCTTTTTTCTGTTTTTCAAAATCATATATCCTCCTGCATCTTCCCGGAAAAGAAATCCCGATCATTGCATCAGCGGTTCACAAATCCAAGCACCATTACAAGGATCAGCATATGAACAGGATAAAATGCATAACAGATATATTGGAACAGCTTGCTGTGACAGCCCTGCTGTCCACGATAGAGCCAGATAGGCAGCAATGCCAAAAGTGCAAATCCCTGTTGACAAATTTCAAAATCCATACCAAATAATCTCAAGGGATATAAAAGACCGCCCAACAGTTCCACATTAACCCAGTAAAGAGCAAGAATCTGCCCCAACAGGCACCACCATTTGCGCTTTCGGAAAAAGTAAAAAATGAATACTGTCAATACACCGGCACCATAATAATCTACCATACAGACAGTTCCGAGCACTGCTCCTACTGCAACAACACCAACGGCTGTCAACAGATACATCGGAGTTTTGCGCTTCTTTCGTACATTTTCCATCAAATGAATACCAATAAGACCCATTAACAACGTCCAGATAACATTTTGATGAACCGGATAAAACCATGTTCCTCCGTACATCAAATCAAACGGCACCTCTGATAGTACCGCAAATAATAATAAGCGCAATGCATATTTTTTAAAATTGTGAGTATGAAAATATCCCTCCACAATCATAAATGCAAAAATAGGAAAAGCCAGCCTTCCTGCGCAGGTCAACCACTCCTGTGCCGGAAAAAGAGTTGCCCAAAGATGATCCATCAGCATAAGTGCCATGGCCAGAATATGAAGCATAGCAGCGCTAATACTAAAGTGTTTTAAATTGTTTTCATAAACAGTCATATCATTGTTCCTTTTATTATACGTATATTTTTATCTCTGCTTATAACTTCCGGCTTTTCTGCATATATCTCCATTATATGCTTTGATTTCTCCTCTTTTCGTCGATAACTATTGTTTTTTCCGGTGTGCCACAAATACAGCTGCAGATCTTGGTTGGAGCCAATACTCCTGAATAGCCGCTTTTTTACATTCTTCTTCAACCCCGTCCAGTGCAGTATCTGCAAAGCATCTCCATTCATACATTTCCGGAAGCTTCGGAAGTTCAAACGTCTGTCCCTCCCAATAGACATTAAATGCGACATATACCAGATCCTCTCTCTGATTGATCTTTCCCGCATAGCAGATTGCGAGCCCCTTTGTATCCTGATTGATCAGGCTGTCCCATGGGCGGTTTGTGTGAACACTTACTGCCGGAAAGCCGGTATCCGAAGGCTTCTGATTACTCCGGATTACCGGATGCTTTCTCCTAAACCAGATCATTTTCTTAAAAAAAAGGTACAGCTCTTTGTTGGTATCCAGCCGTTTCCAGTCCAGCCAGGAAATCTCATTATCCTGACAATAGGGATTGTTATTTCCAAAACGTGTGTCTCCAAATTCGTCCCCGGCAAGAAACATCGGGGTTCCCCGGCTGCACATCAAAGATACACAGGCATTTTTCATCATTTTAAAACGAAGTCTGCAAATCTCCGGATCTTCCGTTTCTCCCTCCGCTCCGCAGTTCCAGCTCCGATTATCATCATGTCCGTCTGTATTGTTCCACCCATTGTCTTCATTGTGTTTTGCATTATAGGAATAGAGGTCCCAGAGTGAAAAGCCATCATGACAGGTAAGAAAGTTAATTGAAGAAGCATATCCCTGGTACTGTCCGGAATAAAGATCCAGCGAACCGGTCAGTCTGCTTGCTGCTGCTTTCGCATACCAGAAATCTCCTTTCAAAAAGCTTCTCATATCATCCCGGTATTTTCCATTCCACTCCGCCCAACGCGAGAAGGCGGGGAAACTGCCAACCTGATAAAGTCCGCCGGCATCCCAGGCCTCTGCAATAAGCTTCACATTTCTGAGAATGGGATCCTCTGCCAGATTTTTAAGAAGCGGCGGCTGGCTTGCAGGTGAACCGTCCTCATTTCTTCCAAGAATGCTGGCAAGATCAAAACGGAAGCCATCTACATGATATTCTATTGTCCAATACCGCAGACATTCCAGAATCAGCTGTTGGACCACCGGATGATTGCAGTTTAACGTATTACCGCATCCGCTGAAATTATAATACATACCTTCCGGTGTTAACATATAATAAATCCTGTTATCAAAGCCTTTAAATGAAAAGAAAGGGCCATTTTCATTTCCTTCTGCCGTATGATTAAAAACAACATCCAGGATTACCTCAATACCATTGGCATTCAGTTCACATATTAATGCTTTCAGTTCATCGCCTTCCCGGTTAAACTCTTTTTTTGCCGTATAGCTGGTATTGGGTGAAAAAAAGCTTACCGGATTATAACCCCAATAATCCAAAAGCGTTCTGCCGTTAACCTCACGCCTTCCCATGGTCTCGTCAAATTCAAAAACAGGCATCAGCTCAACCGCTGTAATTCCCAGATCCTTCAGATAAGGAATCTTCTCCCGGATTCCCTCAAAGGTCCCCGGGTAACGTACTCCGGAGGAGGCATCCTTTGTAAATCCGCGTACATGAAGCTCATAAATGATCAAATCCTCAATCGGTCTGACCGGATCTGCATGATCTCCCCAGTCAAAATCATTAACTACCACCCTCGCCCGGTACTCGTGATCCAGATTGGGCTGTTCACCCCAGACACTTTGACCGGTAACCGCTCTTGCATATGGATCCAGCAAAGGTTTCTTTTTATCAAAAATAAGACCCTTTTGGGGGTCATACGGTCCATTCACCCGATATGCATATTCAAAATCATAGATATCCAGTCCGAAAACAAACATGGAATAAACCCTTCCGATCCGGTAATGCTTCGGAAACGGCAGGACTGCATAGGGTTTTCTTTCTCCTCTGTGATACAAAAGGAGCTCCACATCTGTTGCTTCCATAGAACAGACTGTAAAGCTGACTCCCTCTCTGAGTGCCGTAGCTCCGTTAATCCCATAAAAACCCGGTCTGACATCATATCCCTTAATCTTCTCCAAGGGCAGGAGATGCTTATGCTCTGCCACCCCAATCCTGTTTTCATTCATAGACCAACCTTCTCCTTTTAATATGGTCCATTATAGCATAGAGCTGCAGGAGAATACAAATCTGTCAAAATACACGCAGACCTGATATAAACGGTATCAAAAATTACGGAAACAGATAATCCACAAGCTGTCTGTTTTTTGCTATATCCTGATTCACATTTGTAAAAACCAGATAAGCCTTGGAAGCATCTGTCTGTAAAAAGCCTGCAATATCTGTTTTATCCAGACACAACGCTACCGGATATTTCCCATCCTGCATATTTTGATAATTGAGTCTCCATTCCAGACGATGATATTGCTCTTTGGAAAGCACCTTGCCAAGATCAGCATAAAAATCAGATTCCACAAAATACCCAAGTGCCTGCTCATCCAAAATCATATAGCTGTACTCACCGGCAGAAATTTGTGCAATCAATGCCATCTCATAGGAAGCCTGGTCAAGCGGTGCATCGCTTGAAAAAGAAAGTGTATTGTCCGTTGATAAATAAGAAGCTGAAGCTTTTGGATTTTTATGACAGGCTGATAAATAATCATCTGTCAGATACACCACACCCTGTGGAGATATTTCTACATCCACCAGACAGCCTGAGGCAAGTACCTCTCTGCGATTTTGTCTTATATCAAAGCCAAAATGAAGCACCATTGCCAGTAAAATCAGGGCAATTATACATTTTAAAAGATAGTATGTCTTAAAATATGACCATCTTTGCCGGCTATCCATCTGTTTAAATTCAGCCACCCTTAATTTCCATTTTTCTTTTATCTTCATTCTCTTACTCCACTTTATTAATCTGTCCCTGCTTTTTCTTGTATTTCTTCTCCTGTTTTTTCCTTTTCGTGTTCTACCTTAAGAAATGCCCTGGCATACATTCCGGCAGCATAATATAATGAAAGCGTTGTACAAAACAGCCAGATTCCGATAAACCAGTTCATATAATGAAATCCGATATAATACGGGATCACTTCAAGGAATATGACGAGTATCATCTTTGGAAGGTGTAAAAGTGAAAACAACACGGCATTGCGCACTGCACCGCGGATTGTTACATGATACCTTGCGAGGATCGGAAAAACACAAAAAACCGACATAACGACAAGCACGGTCACAACAAAAAGCGCAATCTGAAAAAAAGAGACCGCATTTGTCATCCCGGTCTTTTTAAGCAAAAACCAGTCCATTGCCAGAAAAGCACTCAGAAATACTGATAAAAGCCACAACAATGTTGCCTGCTTGAAATTGTCCCTGAATGATTTGATAAAAGCCTTAAAAACATTCGGCTCTTCCTTTCGTGCCAGCTTCATTGCCACATAATATTTTGCCGTGACCGCCGCTCCCACCGTAAAAAGCGGAATAGAAAAAATCACACACAAAACATTCAATATCACATAATCGGCAATTCGCCCCAGCATTACCATAAAATCACTGTCATATCGCAGAAACCCCATTCTCTGCACCCCACTTTACTTTTCTCTTATTCTGCCTGTTCGCTCTGACCAAGCCTTCTTATCAGTTCCTTTTGTAACGCTCCATACAATATATCCGGATTGCATGCATGATACTGTTCTGTATAGCTTTCCCATGTACTGTCAAAATCCTGTGACATGATCACCTGCGGAAGATAATTGTGTTTGACCTGATCAAGTCTGTCTCTTACCTCTCCCTCTGTCGTATCCGCGGTCAAAGTATCTGTATATGAATACATTGGATACCATACTCCCGGTTCATCATTGGTCCCGATCATGTCAACATATGTACTGCATCCATATGCAGCCAGACATTCCTTCACATCCTCAGGACATGTTGCATAAAAATCATTGGGCTGATACTCCGGCGCAAAGGCATTTATTTTATCTGAAAGTTTACCCTCCCATCTGGGAAAATACGCATAGGAACAAAAATGTGAGCTCTTTTGGATAGCATCTCCCGCCTTTGTTCGCTGATTTTTTGTCCGGTAAAATCTACCATGCTCATCAATATGATAATCAACATTTTCCACGCCCCAGAACCGCAGCTTCATGATCTCTTCATCCATCAGATCATTAATAAACTGCATGGCTCCGGGAATATCCTCACAGCTTATGGTGATTGAAATTCCACCCGATGTATTGATCTCACTACCGCGCTTTACATGCCATTTATTTTTTATTCCTTTATCAATTGTGATAGGAAGAGGTACATAATTGCGCCCCTCGATATCCACGCTTTCCAGACTGTCATTGATGTTGTAGGCAAACTGCCACCATTGATCGACCATGCCAAGCACACAGCCTGTCGACAATTTTTCCAGATACTCCTCATATGTCTGTACAAAAGATTCGGGATCGATCATTCCCTTTTGATATTCCTGATTAAGCAGCCTGAAATATCTTTTTGCCGTCAACGACATATTATAATCTATAACCTTTTTCCGGACCGGATCCACAATACAACATCCATCATTCGGATAACCGTCCAGAAACTGTGGTGGATTTTCCAGACAGAAAAAACGCCAGTCATCACATAATATCGTAAACGGGATATTCGGCTGCCCATTTTCAGCTACCGGATTGGCATTGTAATAATCTTCCAGCAATTCAAAATATTCTCTGACCGTATGAATTTGCGGATATCCGGCCCATTTCAGTACACGTGTCTGGATCCAGAATGCTTCTCCCTCATGAATAACATCACTGCTTTCTCCTTTTACAACTCCAAATTGCGGAATCCAATAAATATGCCCATCCTCCTGACGGAAAAGCTCCCATTCCTTTTCGGACATATAATTTTTTATATTAGGATAATCATCCCAGTACTCATCAATCGGGATCAAAGCACCTGCTTTTAAAAGCTCTGCATCTCCGGATATAAAATCAGGGTATTCCCCACTTGCAATATAAGATGCAATTGCTGTGTCCGCTGTTTGACCGGTAAGCCAGATTTCTTCACAGCTTGCTCCCGTCTTTTGCGCTATCAGCTTTTTGATTTCATTTTCCTCATCCCTCGGCTCTCCAAGTACACTGAAAAAAGCTGTAAAGGTTTTGATTTCATTTTGTGAATGTCTTTTTTCTATCTGTATTCCCACAATTAGCACAAACAGCAAAAGCAATATACTGAATACTGCAATTATTTTTTTCTTCATCTGCATCATCTCTTCCTATATTCTTTTATTATGATATCAGAGTCAAAAGGTCAAAAAGTCGTTCGTGCCTGCACGATAAGACTTTTGATTGACCCTAATATCTTATTATATGATGTCAGGATTAAAAAATCAAAAAACTGTTTGCCTGTTTATTTTAATAAATCCGATAGCTGCCGCTCAATGCAAGAAATGCGAAAAAGTAAAGACAGTTATCATAATATCTTCTATCTCCCTGCCTGAGTGCGGTGTTCCAGAACGTACGCACACAGCTTTCTGCATTTTTCGACATAGAGGCCAGAGAAGCATGAGCATTTGTTGCGATTATGGCAACCGGATGCAATGCAGGCTTTGAAAGGACCGTTCCATCCAATTCATAAACATATGCCCTGTTGTTTTCATCCAGAGTCTCACAGAAAAAGCGCTGTAATCTGTCTACCTCTTCTACCTCCCAATCATCAGCCGCAAACCATGCATAGTCCATAGCAATATTGGCTATTGTGCGGTATGCATCACTATAATACCAGTCATGTCTGCCGCCCCATATTTCATAATCTACCGAATACGGACTGCCGTCAAATTCCGCATATTCGGCACACAACCCTGTCTGCGGATGGCAGGCTTTTTTCAGATATGCACGGCTTGCCTCCGCTGCCTCCTGAAAAAACTGCCGGTCCTCTTTTCTGGTCCATCTTCCAAATAACTCATAAAAATGCGGCAGATGGTAGGACGGATCAGAAAAATCCACATCTGTAATAAAACGGATCAATCTGTTATCCGGATTCCACATAGCCCTTCCGGATTCACCATTTTCACCTTTATGTATACAGACTGACAATATCTGCTTTGCCTGACGGCTATAACAAAAAATTCCCTCTCCGTCTCCCCATCTGTGTGAGGCGAAAAAAAGAGCCATCGCAAAATATTCCTCTCCGTCGGGTGCGGCACCATACGAATTTTTTTTACCATCTGTCTGACAGGACCATGCAAAATAACCTGCATTCTCCCCTGTTGTCATATACATATAAGTCATAACCCATTTCCACAAACGGTCAAATTCTTCCTTTTTATCCATCTGCACACACATCATCATTCCATATGACATTCCCTCGGTTCGAACATCATGATTGCCTGTGTCTTCTATATATCCCATATCCGGCTCCACCGGATGATACAGACGTTCTTCCTCCGTTCCGTAGAAAATGGTTTGAAAGATTTCATTTTTCCTATTTTCAATCTCTTCTTGTTTATATCCATATTCCTGAAATACGTTTCTGTATTTTCCGGTTGCAAAGGCACCTTTTGCAATAAACTTCATCCTGAATAATCCTTTCTGTCCTTATTATCCCTTTACACCGCCAATTGTCAGACCTGCAACAAAGTATCGCTGAAGGAAGGGATACAGACAAATGATGGGAAGCATTGTAATAACAGTTGCCGCTGAACGGACCGTAACAGGTGTAACGGTAGAAACATTGGCCGCATTAACACTTGTAGCACTTCCGCTTTGCTGCATAACCGAAGACAAAAGCTTCATCAATTCATACTGCAGGGTGGTATATTCTGTTTTCATACGGTTATAGATCATGGCGTCAAACCATGAATTCCATTGTCCAACCGCAACAAACAAAGCAACGGTTGCATAAACCGGCTTACATAGCGGTGAAATGACCTTGACAAAAATCGTCATATAACCTGCGCCATCAATTTTAGCAGCATCTTCAAGGGCTTCGGGAAGTCCCTGCATATAAGTCCTTAACACCAGCACATTAAACGCACTTACCATACCGGGAATAACATATACCCAGAAGGAATTGGTCAGTCCCAATGTTTTATAAAGCAACAGGACCGGAATAAGTCCGCCATTTACATACATCGTGATAACCCAGAACAGGGACAGCTGGGATTTAAACAGGAATTCCTTTCTGCTGATGATATATGCCAGCAACGCATTTGCCACAAGCGCCAGCAGTGTTCCGATCACGGTTCTTGCCACGGTAACAATCGCACCGGTGATAATATTCTGCATATGTAATACAACCGTATAATTTTTGATTGAAAATTTTCTGGGGATCAGATGAATCCCTCCCCTTACCGCATCCGTTCCGTCATTAAAGGACAGGGCAACTGTATTCAACACCGGATATAACGTAATAACAACAAACAATATCATAAATATTGTGTTACAGATAACAAACAGCGTATCCGCCGTGATGCCTTTTTTCTTACTTTTCACACCTTTGCTCAAAACCACAGGCTCAGTGATTTCACTTTCCTGCGATATATCCATTTCCAGTTCCAGATTTTCTTTATTTTCCATCTGTTTCACCTCCTTAGAACAATCTTTCTTCACCGGTTCGTTTAGCAACACCGTTTGCTATCACGATCAGGATAATTGCAACCACGCTCTTAAAAATACCTGCTGCGGTACCCAGCGAATAATCACTCTGGCTAATTCCCCATGTCAGCACGTAAATATCAATTGTATCCGAAACATTTTTTATCAATCCGTTTCCCAGCAGATACTGGATCTCAAAACCGGCATTCAGTATATTTCCGATATTCATTAATAGCAGTATCATGATCGTCGGTCTTATTCCGGGCAGTGTTATATATTTTATTTTTGCCCATCTTCCCGCACCGTCAATTGCCGCTGCCTCATACAGACTGGGATCAATAGAAGTAATCGCCGCCAGATAAATAATGGCATTCCAGCCGGTCTCCTTCCAGATATTTGCAAAAGCAACAATCGGCCAGAATAGCTCAGGAACCGAAAAAAAGCTGATGGGCGAACTTATAATGTGTGCTTTTACAAGCAATTCATTGATAATACCGTTTGCAGATAAAGCATCATGTAAAATACCTGTTACAATGATCCATGAAAGGAAATGCGGCAGATATGAGATTGTCTGAATTGTCTTTTTTGCTAATCTGGAACGTACTTCATTTAATAAAATAGCAAAGAGAATTGCCATCACAAATGTACAGACCAGATTTAAAATACCCATACAAAGTGTATTTCTGATAACCTTCAGAAATGTTTGATCCTCGAATAAAAACTGGAACTTTCCAAGTCCTACAAATTTAGAATGTAAAAGACCTGTTTTAGGCTTGTAATTTTGAAAAGCCATAACCCATCCGCCAAGCGGAATATAATAAAATACAAGTCCGTATACCATAAAAACCGCAGCCCATATCAAAAGTACACGCTGTTTTACAAAATTTTTTCTGGTAGCCGAAACACTCATATTGTTTTCTTTTTTGCTGCGTTTCATAAATTGCCTCCTTTACCATCCGCATTACTGTTTTCTTAAAAACAGGCGGTTACAGTTACCTGTAGGCAACTGAACCGCCTATTTCATATTGTCATTGGAAAATCAGATTAATTACCTGCTCTTCTGTCAAGTTCTTCCTGCATTTCATCCAGAAAAGCCTGTGGATTGCATGCATCATAAGCATCCATATAACTATCCCATGCGGAATCGAAATCCTTTGCCATAACAACCTTAGGAAGCCATGCATGCTTGGTTTCACCCATCTTTGTCCATGCTACGCCACCGGGGGTATCTGTAGTCATACTGTTAGAGTAAGAATACATCGGGAACCAGGGACCCAATTCCTTTTCAACAGAGCCTATCATATCCGGATACGACTCTGCACCATATGCCTCAAAGCACTTTACAAGCGGCTCTGCAAGACCGGCAAAAAATTCTGATGTCTGCTCCGAAGGCTGCATTGCATTGATACCATCCTTGCTCGTTCCAAGCCACTGCGGGAAATAGCTGTATCCGCAAAGATGAGACGCTTTGTATTCTGTATCAGCACACTGAACTCTCATATCCTCTGTTCTGTAATACAGACCATCGTCATCCACGAGGTAATCTTCACCTTCAACACCCCAGAAACGCAGATCATGAATATCCTGCTCAAGAATATCATTTACAAACTGGAATGCAGCATCTACATCCTCACAGCTCTTTGTAATCGCAAGACCACTTGAATTGTTGAGTGTATCCGCATATGTATGCCACATATTATCCATGCCCGCTTTGGCTGTCAGGCCAAGCGGTACATAGTTGCAGCCCTTTAAGTCAAGTCCTGTCTGCTTAAACACATCATTTACAGTATAAGCAAAATCCCACCACTGGTCACACATACCAAGAACAGCACCTGTAGAAAGCTTTGCAATATATTCATCATATGTCTGTGTTGCAAATTCAGGATCAATGTATCCCTTGTTATATTCTTCATTTAACTTATTGAAATACATTTTTGCCGTAGGAGTTGTATTATAGTCAACAATCTTCATAGTATCCGTATCTACAATAACCGAACCGTCATTCGGATAACCATCCAGAAATTCAGGTGCATTTTCAATACAGAAATATCTCCAGTCCTCGCAAAGCATTGTATAAGGAATTACCTTTGTTCCATCCTCTGTGGTCGGATTGGCATCTGCATATCTTTCCAGCAGGTCATAGTACTGATCAAGAGTCTCGATCTTCGGATAGCCGCCCCATTCAAGAACCTTTACCTGTATCCAGAAGGCCTCATCATTATGGGTTGTGGAACGATTTTCTCCATATGAATTCTGGAATACATTTACCCAGTAGATATGTCCGTCATCCTGTCGGAATTTGTCCCATTCTTCATCTGAATACAATTCCTTGATATTGGGATATTTATCGATATAGTCATCCCATGCAACAAGTGCATCTGCATCATACAGCTGCTTGGATGCATCACCGCCATCAATAAAATCAGGATATTCATCACTTGCAATGATCGTACCGACTGCTTCATCGGCTGTCTGCCCGGTCAGCCAGGTTTCTTTAACCCTTACGCCAACCTTCTTTGCTATGATTTCCTGAATATCATTTCCATCATTGATCTCCGGCTGCGGCATAGCTCCAAAAAATGTGAAATTTTTAATTTCATCTTCAGAATACTCTTTGTCTGTTTCGGCATCCGTATCTGTCGTTGAAGTTTTTTCCGTATCAGATTCCGTTTTCCCTGTCTGTGTTGTTTTTGCATTGTCCGATCCACAACCTGTCAGCATGGAAGCTGCTATCATCGTGGTCATAAGTAGTGCTGTGAATTTTTTAAATTTCATGTTTACCTCCCTTTACATTTTTGAAGTGATTAACTTTGTACTATTATAGTAAAATAAAGAAGGCAATAATAAACCCGAAAAAGTATAGATAAAACACCGAAAAAATATAGGGAAATGCCATTTAGCATTTCCCTGTCAAAAATTCCTGTATCCATTCATATATCATGTCCTGCTGTACAGCCGTATAACAATGGTCTGCACTATCCATAAGCATCAGCCTGCATTTTTCCGGGCCGTAGATCATCCGCGCCTTCTCGGCATACCGATAATCCACCACACTGTCTTTTTTTCCATGTACAAGCAGCACATCCCCCTGATAATCACGGATTTCCTTCCAGATATCCGTGAAAAAAACGGTGTCATGAAAATTTCTTCCTACCGGCATTACTCCACCGGAAATGACCAGGGGCACATTCTGTACATCATAACTGCCTCCCGCAAGTTTTCCCGCTCTCGCATGATCCGGAATACAAAAAGCCGGGCTTAAGAGGATCAATCCATTTATATGCAGCTGTGGATTGCGGGCAGCCACCAGAGCACTCACAAAACCACCCTGGCTATATCCCAGTAAAAAGATATTTTTATCGTGCATATGCGGAAGTCCCCGGACATAAGCAATCACCGCCATCAGATCAAGACATTCTGTTTCCCCTGACATTGTCAGATGACTGCCGTCACTTTCACAACCGGGTGCCGGACATCCACCGCAAAAATCAAAGGTAAACACAGCATACCCAAAAGCAGAAAACACCTGTCCATATTCATAAAAAGGCTTTCTGTTTTGATTCAATCCATGACTGACGATCACAACACCTTTACAGCCTTTTATTGGCAAAAAAGCCGTGCCTCGTATGATCAGGTGTCCCCTTTTGCAAAAAAATTCCCTTTCCCTGAAACTACTCATCGTGACCCTCTCCGGTTTCCATCGAAAATGCGGCAAACGCAGCATTTCCCTCTCCTCTGTATGTAAAATACAGACTGTGTATACCATCCGGGATATCCACATCGGTATATGCCCATTCCCAGACATTTGTATTTTCCACATGGATCGCTGCTATTTTCTCTCCTTGAGGCAGAAGTCTGATTTCAAAATCACCGCTTGCATAACCGCGTGTTGCTATTCCGATCCTTTTAATATGTCTGATATCAAAGTACTTAAAGCCAAGCGTTGCCGTATCCTTTATATTTGCTACATAGCCGATTTCTTCATCACCATCTCTTCCATCCTGCATGATCCTCGGAAAAGCATCTCCTCCGACATAGACCGATGGAACCTCGGTAAAAAGCTGACAGGCCAGATAAGCCGGATAAATGCCGCTCCCCGACAGCGGTCCACGATTTAGTCCACAGGAAGTCAGCTCCGATTGCTGTATACTGCCATCCTTTTTAAAATGCAGCAATTCCGCACATCCCTGTCTGGAATACCATGTACCGTTTGTATGACGATGATAAAAAATATACCATTCCGATCCGATCTTAATCATACTGCCATGGTTGTTTCCGCCATATGCCGAAGGCAGGTTGGCGGGTTTGTAGGTGTCAATATACATATCGCAATTGCTTACAAGCACACCACCATATACAAAACCACCGGTAGGATGTCTGCTTACTGCATAGCAGAGCTCATGCATAAGCTCCGAGGAGTAAATAAAATAATACATATCCCCCTTTTTTCTGATCGATGCTGCTTCAAAATAAGCATGTCCTTCATATCCGCTGCCGGCGCTATATTCCTGCCCCGGTACAATGATCACCGGAGCTTCCACTATCGTCAGCATATCCTCTGAAAGAACAACAGCCATGGCACCGGACCGGCTTTTATCACCTTTAGGACAAAATCCGGTATACAGATAAGTCTTATTACCTTCTGTCAGAACCCCCGGATCAAACTGCGGCTCATCTCCTTCTTTTTCACCAAGCCTCGTACCATCCGCATAATGTACGTAACCGTAAAATTCATATGCTCCCGCCGGCGTATCACATACAGCTACTGATACGACAGACACCTTATCCAACACATAATAAAGATAATATCTTCCATCCGGCCCTACTGTGACATCCGGCGCATACAGGCACATTTTTTCATCCCGGTTCATGGGATCCTGATTTTTTTTATAAATAACACCCTCATATCTCCAGTTTCCCATGTCATCTACGGGTGCTGACCAGCACACATAATCTCCCAGACAAAAAACATGTCCGTTATATTTATCATGGGAACCAAATACATAAACCCGGTCCCCAAAAACATAGGGTTCTCCGTCAGGAATATACTCCCACGATGGCAGATACGGGTTAAATGCCTGTTTTTTCAAATTCATTCTTTCTCCTTTATATCCTGCTCATAAGAATATTTTATCATATTCCACGAATGCTTCTTTAACAGAAGCCTCTGTTCTCCCCTGTCCGTCGGTTTTATATCTACTTTTCTTGGTGTTACTTCCTGCCTGTCCTGCGTATTGACTGCATCCAGATCATCGGAATACAATTCAATATGCTCTGTGGGACTGCACTTTCCAAAATCTTCAAAAATCAAGGAAAGCTCCATATCCTCCTCCAGTGATCTGTTTACTGCAAAGACAACAAGCTCCTTTTTATCCGGATGGTGTATCACCGATCCCGCAAGATACGGAATATCGGTTTCATCTGATGAACGATAGGTGTCACTTTCCGTAACCATGCGCAGCACTTCACCTCTTCCCTGTGCAGACGCGTACATAAAAGGATAAAAAATGGTCTGTACCCATGCACCGCCGCCCGTTTTTGTCATAATAGGTGCAATAACATTGACCAGCTGCGCCAGACAGGCGATTTTCACTCTGTCACAATTATTCTGAAGTGTCATCAGCATCGTTCCCACCAAAAGTGCATCCCTGAAATCATAAACATCCTCTAATTGTGACGGCGCAATCTGCCATTTGTCTATTTTATCCTGATTGCTGTGAAACCACACATTCCATTCATCAAAGGAAAGGCAGATTGTCTTGTCGGTATGCTTTTTTGCCTTAACCGCATCACAAAGAGCCACCACCGATTTTATAAATTGGTCCATATGAACAGCTTTTCCAAGATAATCCTCTGTGGTACCGTTTTCATTTCCATAGTACTGGTGCATGGATATATAATCCACCTGCTCATACGTATGTTCCAATACGGTAAGCTCCCATTCTCCAAAGGTTTCCATGTTGTACCCGGAGCTCCCACACGCTACCAGTTCGATATCCGGATCAACCAGACGCATCTGCTTTGCTGTCTCGGCGGCCAGCTTTCCATATTCCTCTGCTGTTTTATAACCAATCTGCCAGGGTCCGTCCATTTCATTTCCAAGACACCACGTCCTGATGCCAAAAGGCTCTTCAAAACCATTTTCTCTTCTCATATTGGCATAATAGGTATCTGTACCGGCATTGCAGTATTCCAATAAATTTCTCGCATCCTCCGGTCCCCTTGTACCAAGATTGACTGCCATGATAATATCTGTATCAGCCCTTTTTGCCCATTCCTGAAATTCATCAACCCCAATCTGATTGGTCTCTATGACTCCCCAGGCCGGCTCAAGCTTTTGCGGTCTTTTTGATTTATCACCGGTTCCGTCCTCCCAGTGATATCCGGAGACAAAATTACCTCCCGGATAACGGACTGCCGGCACCGAAAGCTCTTTTACAAGCTTTATAACATCCTTTCGAAACCCACATTCATCCGCATTTTCATTGTCCGGCTCATAAATACCTCCATATACAGCTCTTCCCAAATGTTCGATGAACGAACCGTAAATGCGTCTGTCAATTTCCCCGATCCTGAAATTTTTGTTAACCAATATTTTTGCTTTCATATTCTGACATGCTCCCTTCCCCTGTTTACAAAAGCTACTCGTTCCGGCTGTTTTTCCTGTATTTGGATGGTGTACAGCCTTTTATCTCGATAAATTTCCGGATAAAATAATCATTATCCTTATATCCCACATCCTCAGCAATCTGACTGATCCTCTTATCGGTTTTCAAAAGCTGTTTCGCAGCTTCATTAATACGATAGTTGCTCAGATAATCCTTAAAGGACTGTCCATACTGCTTTCTGAAAATCTGCCCAAGATACGATCTGTTAACAAAATACTTTTTACTAAGCTCCCGCAGACTCAGATTATCGGCATAATTTTCACGTATTTCCTTTTCAATCTCCACAAGCACGCCTCGGGAAACCTGTCTGCGCAACTGGGCCAGATAATCTGCATACTCGCAGCAAAATCTGGAAAGATGGATACTGCTGCCCCTCATAATTCCCTCTTCAAAGGAGCTTTCCGAAATAAACTGCAGTATCTGCTCCTGATTAACCTCATTATCCTGTTCGGATGCCAGATGTATCAGCTGGAACAAAAGATAATTAATATTCAGGCTGACACAGTCACCGGCTCTTCCCAGCCTGCCGATTTCTTCATACAGACCGTCCACACTTTTTCTTATTTGTATCTTTTCATTTTTCTCAATAGCCCCGATCAATGTGTCCAGACAGTTTTTGCACAATACAATTCCACTCTCGTTTACCTGAGCCTCTTTTTCATAATAATAAATATCTTTCTTTGGATGAAATGCAATTATGGATCTTAAAATACAAGCTGTACTGTAAGATTTGGAAATAGCGGAAATATCCTGCACCCTTTTACCTACCAGCATTTGTATCGGACACTGCATTATTGCTGAAAGATAGCTTTGAAAGGCCTGCATATAGACCTCCTGTGTCATTTCCGATTTGGATGCCATGTAATCGCAGTAAATAAATCCGATATCATAGCTTTTTTCGTCATATGAAACATCGAAAACAGCATGATTTCCATCTTCACTGAGCCACTCGCAGCAGGCTCTGTAAAGCTCTCTTTGCTTTTCTCTGGCCACGCCATCCTCACAATCATCTCCGGGAATAAAAAGCTCAATATCAACATATCTGACGCCCTCCGATATCTGCATATGATTTCTGATATAATCCAGATTCTTCCTGTCATACTTACCGTTCAGACATGCGATCAGATTGCGTGCCAGATAGGCGGCTTCCATCTCCTGCCGATCCTTTCTCCGAATCTCCTTTTTTTCCGACATGGCAGCTACCTTTTGCAAAACAGCGATAAGCTGCTCCTTTTCAACCGGTTTCAAAATATAATCAATACAATGATATCTGACTGCCTGTTGTGCATATGCAAAATCATTGTAACCACTCAAAATAATAAAATATGCATCTGAAATCTGATCACGTCGCACCTCTTCTAAAAGCTCAATACCGGACATAACCGGCATTTTTATGTCTGTCATCACCAGATCCACAGGATTTTCCTTCAGATAATCAATGGCCTCCTGCCCTGTCCGGACAGCACCGACCACCTCATAGCCTTCTGCATTCCAGTCGATCAGCACCTTCAGCCCCTGCAATATAAATGGTTCATCATCCACCAGTAATACCTTCAGCATTGTCCCCTCCTAACAACTACTTCTCATCATTTGTTTTGATCGGAAGCCGGATCTGTATCATCGTACCAACTCCCTCTTCACTCTCAATCGAAAAACAGACTCTGTCGTCTGTTACAAGCTTCAGTCTCAGACACGCATTCATAATTCCCACCCGTCCTTGTTTCAAACGGTCTATGCTTGCATTTTCCATCTGATCCTGTATTTCTCTTACCATATCCTCGTTCATTCCTTTGCCGGTATCCTCTACCTCAATACAGAGCATATCATCATCTTTACTGATCCGGACAAAAATCCATCCGGGCGTTACCTTACTTTCAATTCCATGTACACACGCATTTTCCACAAAGGTAACAACCGACAGCTTCGGAATACATATATTTTCACAATCCGGTTCCACTGAAACAGAATAGGAAAGCCGGTCGCCAAAACGATATTTCTGAAGTCCCAGATAAGCTTCTACAAAATCCATTTCCCTGCTGATGGGAATATCATCATTGCCCCAGTCAACATTCTGCCGTTCCATGATGGCAAGTCTTTCCACCATATCCGCTGTTTCAAACTCCTCCTTCAAAATACTGTGCATCCGGATACTCTCAAGAGCATTAAACAGAAAGTGAGGATTGATCTGCACATGTAATGCCAGAAGCTCCGCATTTTTCTTTGCAAGGCTCATCTCCCGTTCCCGGAGCTTGTCCTTGTAAACCGTTTGTATAAGACCGTTTGTCCGGTCTGCCATCCGGTTGTAATTGTGCATAAGCTGTGAGATCTCATCATCTCCCTGCACATTTTTTATCTCTATCAGCTTCTCACTGTCCACACTGTCAAAAACCTTACCAAGCTGAGCTATCCGCACAGTAACAGACCTCTCGATCAGGGTCATCAGAAAGAATGGCAAAAGCGTATTGATGAATATCAAAAAAAAGAGCAGCGGAACATTTTGGGCAAGCTGCTTCCACACGACATCCTTCTGGCGCAGTACATAAATCTGATATGTATCACCATACAGTGAAATATCCTTCACATAACCGATATTCTTTTGCATGGTAAACTCCGAAAAATCCTGACCAAGATAATTATCCTTGGTATTTGATAAAAGAACCTTGCCATCCTTGCATATAAAAACGGGCAATTCATAATTCATTTTATCAATATCCCTTATTACCTTACTGTAGTCAATTTCCAGCTTGATAACCTTTTCACAACCACGTCTTGCGGCAAAATTCATTTTACGTAAAAAAAGTATCTTTCGCTTAGGTGCCACTGCAGGACTTTGCCAGTCATCATAATAAAACATCAGAACAGCATCTCTGTCATCCTGTTTCAATGTCTGATACCACGTTGTATCCCTGATTTTATCAATCGTACCAAAGCTTCCACCGTTAACAAGGGTATTATTGTCTGCATAAATAGTGACCCTCACATCTCCCGAGCTTATGCTGCTTCCTAAAAAAGAACGCTTCATAAACTCCTGATATTCTGTAACGTAATCTAATGGGGTCTCATATCTTTTTTCCAGAAAATTTTCAATATAACTGCTCAGATTCAGAGTATCGGCTGTTGCTGCCGCTTGTTCAAATGTCCCGATCACATAATATTGCAAAGCGCTTGCAAGATTTTCCATATCATGCTGCTGCTGCGCCCTGCCGGCTGTGAATACACTGTGTAAAATAAAACCATCCGTCAACATAAGCGGAAAAATAACACATACAATATATAAAATACGAAGCTTTTTTTTCAGAGAAAAATTCATCAAATATTTTTCTATCTGTTCTGTTATATGACGCACGGAATTGCTCACCCCACCTCGGATTTATTCTTCTCTTTTCCTGCAAAACGGAACAGCCGGCATATGGGAACCCGAATACAGATTGGCCTGCCCCGGATAATTGTTCCATGCATACATAAGTACCTTTACCCGCTCATCTATATCAACTCTTACCTCATTGTCAGATTTCAGTTTTGCCTCCACGTTTCTTATCCGGCCTGTTTCATCCACAGTCTGAAAGCCATGCACCCTGTCCGTACCATCACATACCGTAAGCGGTGTATCTGTTTCAAACAGGATCTCAACAAAATCCCTGTGCCATGCAAAGTCCACTGCACACGGACCTTTAAAAAATACGGAATTGTGATAAATAAGGCTGTCACAGGCAAGGGCGATGCGATGTCCTACCCCTTTCTTATCAAAGGGATGCAGATCATTGTATTCCCCAAGATCATAAGCCTGTACCATACACACATTTTTGTTATGCTCAGCCTTTAGCTGTTCACTACGCAAAACAGCCCAGTCTGTCTGTGTACTTGGAAGTATTCCGTCCGAAAACCCCGCCAGCTGCACATAAATAAACGGAAGAGACGGATCATTCCACAGACTGCGCCATTCACCAATCATAGCCGAAAACTCCTGTTCATATCTGGCTGCCACCCCTGTATTGGACTCTCCCTGATAGAAAAAACAGCCCTTTATTTTCTGTCTCCTCAATGGATACAGCATCCCATTGTAAAGGCCTGTAGCCGCATATTGAAAAAAAGTCATATCCGGCAGATATGGCATCCTCTCAACAGTTGCTGCCTCCCATTCACCCATAAGAGAAATATGTCTGCCCTGCGGCAATACAAGCTCATATGCTTTATCCGGCATAAAGCCTCCATTTTCACGCATCACAAACATATGGATAACAATTTCATTAATCCCCTCATGCAAAACCGATTTATCCACCTCATAAAGACGCGGCGGATAACGAAATGTTGTATCTCCTACCTTTATACCATTGATATATACGATATCGGCATCAATTATCGCCCCCAGATACAGCTTTACAATCCCATCAGTCTGAAGATCTTCCTCCTGCAATCTGAATTCTTTCTTCAAAGAAATACTTCCTATGTATTTTTTCAGATCGCCGGTAAAAAAGCCCGGGACATGAATCACATCATGATATTTGATCTCCTTTTCAAAAGAAGCTTTGGCCACATTCCACCAACACTGCTCGCGCTCCGTTTCAAAGGCAATTGTATTCTCAACCCATTTTTCATCCCGGCATCTTTCCAGCTCTTCCTCATAATAGCCCTGTCTACGAATAGTTTCCTCGCTTACCCACGCTTTAACCGGTGTTCCGCCTACCGCAGCCTGCAAAAGTCCGATCGGGATATTCTCTTTTTTGTGGATCTCTGCAGCCGCGTAATAGCCGGCCGCACTGAACGCCAACAGATCCTTTCCGCATGCGCTTACCCATTTTCCCTGTGTCAGTAATTCTCTCTTTTTCAGAAAATCATACTCTTTTGGCAGGTCAAACATGCGGATCTGTTCGTTTCTTATCTCCGCAAGCTCTTCTTTGACCTGATCCCATATCCAGGAAAGCGGCAGCTCCATATTGGACTGTCCTCCCAAAAGAAATACATCTCCAAAAAGTACATCCTGAAATACATATCTGCCCGTAGTATCCCAAAGCCTGATCTCCCAGGGTCCCCCCGCCTTCATCGACGGAAGCAGAATCTCAAAATACCCATCCTTATCCGATTGCGTCTCCAGATGATGCTCCCCTATAATAAGCTGCACCTTCTCACCCGGCCTTGTATACCCCCAGACCGGATTTTGTACTTCTCTTTGAAGTACCATTCCATTGCCTAAAACTGTAGAAATTTGCATTTTCACTTCCCCCGGATATAAACATTCTATGATACTATTTTAACGGTTCTGTTTCCTTAAAATACCCCTCTAATTTCATATTTTGTACCGATAAACTACAGTTCTTGATCATTTTACCCGACATTTATAAAAATGGCTCACGACAATCCTTGATTTTCAAAAAAGCGCACAATCAGCGATATCCGCTGATATTATGCGCATTTAAATGATCTACCCTAATCCGGTATAATCTCAATATAAACCTGATCATATTTGTGCTTTAGCTCCTGGCGGATTTCATCACGCACACGATGCAGCTTGCTGATATGTATCACATCAGTCTGATTGCCGATATAAACCTCTACCCACAGCTTTCGTCCTGTCCTGATAACATCCAAAAACGTCACCTCATACGGATAATCCTGCATGTGACTGTCTACAATTTCCCGGATTTTTCCCACAACTTCTTCATCCGGAGCAAACAGCACCAGATTTTTGATGCTTTGAAAAATCACCTTTACCGGCTCCATGATCAACAATACCGCCATCACAACAGCCACTGCCGGATCAATGAACGGTGTCAGAAAGCTAAGCGGCGTCCGCAACAGTATCATCTGTACAGCAAAAGCTACCGCCACACCGATACTGCTGACAATATCCAGCTTCCACATATACAGCTCCGCTTTGATCGTCGTGGATTCGTATTTTTTACTGTAATGATTTAGCACTATGTACATGAAAAGACAACCGAGACAGACTAAAAACTCAAATATCGCAATGTCTCCTGCATCAACCTCGTGTCCTCCATGCAACAAAAGCTTTACATTTTCAACGAGCAGATTGCAGGTCAGGGCAAGCAGAACACTATATTTTACCAGTAAAAACAACGACTCTACCTGTGCATACCCATATGGATGCTTTTCCGTCACAGGCTTGTACAACAGCGGAACCAGCACCAAAAACGGTCCGATCATGACCAGATCTGCCGCATCAAACAGACAATCTGTCAAAAGCGAGTGGGAATGTGTTATCCACGCCATAATCCCTTCTGCAACGATAAATAAAACGCTTCCCCAAAAGGATAAATGTAATATTCTTTTTTCGATTTGTAATTTATCTTTTTTCATATGACTTATTATAGCATAGAGTTGTGGGAGGCACAAATTTATAAAAATGACTATTCTGCATGGGTATGCCGTTTCAGTTCCCTTTTCAAATACTCATACCTCAATCTTTTCTCTTCCTTTGAAAAATGAACTTCACGCAACTGCACCGGATTATCCTCATAATCCAGCACTTCATCACCAAACTGTTCGCTTGTCAGATCAAATTTACTTTTCCCGATCACATTATAACAATGATAATTTCCACCCGGTCTCAAAATACCATATACGTCGCCGCCAAATATATCCTGCACCAGAAACGCAGTAATCGAGCATTGCCCCAAAGTCATATTGTCCTTCGACCATGATGCACGCAACCTCGGCGCACAAGTCTCGGCACACCAGATATTTGTCAGCGCATTATACAAATCGATTGGACTATCAATACCCTTATACTCATCGGTAATCGGTCTGACATCCGCATTCTGCCAACCCCAAAACTTATATTCCATTTCATTCCTCCATCATTCCTATTTTATTTTTCGAACCACAACTTCCTCGCCACTCTCAAGCCACATCCCGGAAAGAAAGGCTAACGGAAATGCATAGGTCTTTTCCTGTCCGGAATCAAAGGAAACCGTAAACTTTTCCACCTTTCCGCTTCCATCATACACCGCATCACTGACAACTCCGGCACCATACGTTTTTTGAACAACTCTCTCTCCGATTGCAAGCACAAAGTCACACGCCAGCCTTTCATTTGAAGCAGCATAAAAAACAGCCCTCGTTTTCATGACGACCTTGGCATGTCCTGCTTCAGACTTTTTCTCTGCCGATTCTTTACGCCCCGTCAATTCCTGTACAAAACACGAATTTCTATCACCAAATGTAAAGATATGCAGCTCATTCTTTGCCCTTGTCATTCCTACATAAAAAAGCCTTCTTTCCTCTTCAAAAAACTTTTTCTCCTGTGGCGTCTGTCCGCCCAGACGAGGAAGCTTATTTGGAAACACACCATCACATACGTCCATCAGATACACACGGTCATACTCCAGTCCCTTGGATGAATGAATGGTTGACATAACAAACGGGCAGTCAAAGTCCTGCTGCCTGTTTTTTAACATATCCTGCAGGTAATCCAGCCGCGCCAAAAAGTTCATAACCGAAGCTTCATTGTATGCAAGCATTTTTAAAATCAGAAGCTTATTCGCATCAATACTGTTTCTTTCCAGATAATCCCGATATCCAAGCGGCTCCTCGATACGGAATAATGCCTTCGCCGGCGGCTCTTTTAACATATTGTTAAGATGCGTCCTGAGCGCCTTGCACTGCCGCATGACCGCACCATTTGCATCATCTATATACGCAACCGCCTCCAAAACCGGTATATGCCGCTCCATGCTGATCCGGCAAATTTCCTGCGCCTGATTCTTTTTCAGATAAGTCTGACACTTAAAATAAATACGCATAAATAAGTCCGTGTCATAGGGATTTAATGCAAAACGCATGATATTGGTCACATCCATTACAACGCGGTGTGTAAAAAATGCCATATCAACACTTTTTATCCGATATGGTAACCTCTGCCTGTCCAGCAGATCGATCAATGGAAGTGCCGATTCATTGTCCCTGTACAAAACCGCCGTTTCATTGTCACAATCCGCTGCAACTTTTGCCAGATAACCATACTGGTTGGTCCGTCTTTTTAATGAAATATAATGAATATCCGTATCTGCAGTCCTCGTTGCCACCATATGCTTTGTATGGCGTTCTTTGTTGTGCTGGATCAGCTTGTCCGCGGCCAAAACAATTTTGGCATTGGAACGGTAATTCTGGTCCATTACAATCACCTGCGCCGTTGGATGATCCTTTTCAAAATGAAGCAAAGCCTCCGGATACGCCGCCCTGAAACCATAGATACTCTGATCTTCATCTCCTACCATAAAAAGATTGCCATTTTCACCGGCAAGCAGACCAATAATCATATGCTGAATCTTAGAGGTATCCTGAGCCTCATCCACACAAATGTACCGATATTTATTCCGGTAAAACTGCAGTAGCTTTGGACTGGATTGAAGCAGCCTGTATGCATAAACCATCTGATCGTCATAATCCATCAGCTTATTCTGCTTTAAATATGCATTGTACTGCGTATAAATTTCAAGTAACGGCAGCCCTTCCTCTTCACCGAGCTTAGCAATTTCATCCTCCGAAAGCAGCATATTTTTGCAATACGTGACGAGAGTCCTCGCTCCTTTCACATCACTTTCAGTCGGATATTCAGAAAGATTTTCTGCCAGAATAGTTGAAAAAATCCTGCCTACCGCTTTTTCATCTGTCACAAGCTCAAACGGTGCTCTTCCGATCATCTGTCCGTAACGTGCAATCACCTTGGCACAGATCCCGTTAATCGTACGAAATTCTAACCTTCCGCGGTGCTCCGTCCCAAAAATGGCTTCAAATCTTCTTTCCATATCATGCGTTGCCGCCACGGTATAAGTCAGCGTCAGAATATTTTCCGGCGAAATCCCTTCACATTGCAGCATATAGCCAAGGCGGGTTACAAGCACCGTCGTCTTACCGCTCCCCGGAACCGCAAGTAATAAAACAGGACCATTCACTGTCTGAACAGCCCGTAGTTGGTTTGCATTTAAATGACTTGTGTAATTGGTCAGAAAAGCTTTTTTATCAGTCATATACAATGTTTACCACCCTTCTATAACCCAAACATTGTATTTAACAGATGCAGGCCTGTCTTTGTTTCAAATATCTTGTCCCTGAAATGAACGATCGCATCCTTGGGCAGATTGTCCTCAAATGCATTTACCAAAAAATCCGCTTCCAAAAGGATCCTGTAATCAGGACCGTCTACCTGATCATATGTATGATGATGTGCGATCAAAAAACAGATCCGCTCTGTCTCTTCTTTTGTCACTTCCGGAAAATCAAGTAACATTTCTTTTGCATAGGCCGGACCTTCCTGCTCCTGCAGTTTGCCGTCACACCGGCCATACTTTTCTTCTGCCGGACGGATACCGATATCGTGCATGATCGACGCCATATCAAGAATATGCAGCGTCTCTTCATCCAGTCCTTCCTTCGATCCGATCAGATGTGCAAATTGGTATACTTTGATAAAGTGCTGGATGCGCTTTGGATCGCCGGTGTTAAATTCTATCATTTTTGTTATTAAGTCGTTTGTAATCATGGGAGCCTCGTTATTTTAGTTTTATTCCATCGGAAAATGCTTTTCCTACGGTCTTTCCAAGTGCCACTATTATTTACTATATTAAAATGCTCTTATTTCTCTTGCCAAACTAAAAGGAATAATTTCTCCAGGTTTTGTTTCCCCATATGCTCTTTCATCATGCATATAATCTACAATATCTTTTGTCTTGTAGTCTTTAAACTTCGCAATCACTTTATCCAGTATGGCTTTTTCTTCATCTGCTAATATCGAATAATCCATATTAGCAGTCGGATATACATGAAGCATAGTATCATAATTGTAACTCATTTCCTCTTGTACATTTAAGTTTTCTAAATTCATTAAGCTATAATGTCCAACAGGAAGAGCGCCCATAGGCTCGTGTCGATATACCATACCACTCATTGAACATCCATTTTCAATGAATGATAATACATCCGAATACCAAAGCATTTTCATCAGTTTTACTTTAAATAGATTGCTAACTTCTTCCGCAATATATGAAATCATTGCTTCAATTTTATCAATATTAAGCAGCGTAAAGCCATTTGAATCAGATGCCTCTTCGAAATTTGCATATTCTCCTTCAAAAGTTTGTCTTGTAAGAAACTCCTTTCCATAGGAATCTAATTTCTCAACAATTTTCGCCCTAATCTCTAAGCGTTTCATAACCGGGAATTTATCGGCATTTTTCTTTAAGAATTCTAAGGCTTGTAGTGGATTATCCTTAATAAGACGAAGCATAGTATCATATGCTTCATCTTGAATTGCTTTGCTTTCATATCTTGAAATAGTTGCCTCTCCCCATCCCAGAAGTTTTGCAAGATCAACTTGAGACAGACCATAGCTTTCTCTAATTGCAACAATCTCATTAGATGTAAGCAGGCCCATCTTTATCCTATATGCATTTCTTGCATTAAGGAGATTTTCATTTGTCATTGATCCAGTCTCAAATTCATTCTCATCTTCATCAGCATTTGCACAAAAATAAAACCTCTCCTCGTAGGTTACTTCCTCACCTTTTATGTTAGTGGTTGTGATTCTTTTCCTCTCTTCAATTTCATGTGTCTTGTCACATAATGGACAGGACATATGAATTTTTCTAATTAATGTATCGGCCTCCATTGTCTTACCTCCTTCACTAAACATTATGCATATGGGAATTTCATTTTATCCTTAACATAATGAAATGACACACATACCACCTGCTTACGCTGATCTCTAATTTTTAACTTCACATAAATCAGCTTATCATTTATTTCCTTTCCAAACACAAACAATATCGGTGGATTTACATCATCTTTATCGATTTTAGTTTCTGAGTATTCTTCAACTTTCAATTCCTTTAATCTTTCAACAACATCCTCTGCATTATAATCAAGATCTAATAATGTAAATGGTGTCGAAAACTTCTGATCATTACCATGCTTTTTTTTACGAATAAGATTCAAATCGGTATTTATATCAAAATCGTCGCTTTCAAGTAACTTATGCAACTATTTACTGTAAACTAAAACCTCTTCAACTACTCGCGTAGCAAGCGGTTTATTTGTTGAGCATGGCTCAACAGGACCTTGCCCTTACAAAAAATAAATGTTTATCTTTTTTCAAGATTCACTTTAATCACGGTGTTCCCTGAATCCCCTTAATGTACTCTACAAATCTGGTCACTGTCCAAATTCTATCTTGACGATCTTTCGGATAGCAAAAAATATATGGTTTAGGGACCACAAGAATAACTTTTTCCGCCTCCATCTCATCCATCTGTGCCGGAGATACACCTTGTTGTAATGTACATAAGTATTTGTTCTCATCTTTCAAGCGATTTGCTTCATTCAAAATCTGACGCCATCTATCTTTACAAGTTGTTTTGGCCGCTAAAGTCACCAATTTATCCACCGGATAAGACATATCATGATATGACGTTACTGAAGGGAAAAGAAAATCCGGTTTTTTCTTTCCTTCTGTAACTGCTTGAGAATCATATACAATTTTATTAGCATCAAATATTGCTTCCAAATGATGTTCTAAACTCTTCCCAGCTCTACTTTTACGCCTGTTCAATATTGAGTTAGCAACACTTACAAATTCTTCAACAGATACAAATCCAGCCTTTACTATATCACCATATCGATATTCTTCCATTGCTCTAAACAAAGCATATTCCATATTGGTCCATTCGATGATTTTTTTATCAGGATTAGTAACTAAGTATTCAACATGATTATAGATTGTATCTGATATAGTTCTTGCAACCTGTGACATGGCTTCTGTTTCTGGAAATTCCACTTGTAATGATGAAACAAATTCGTCTATTGCTTGCTGTTCTACAATGCTTCTTTGCACACCACCAGCTCCAAATAAACAATTAGTTTCTGTAGCACTAATCCCAAATGTGCTTAAAAACTCTTCTATTTCATCTTCAGTGTCCAATATAAACGCTGAATAATCATCCCATGATTGCTTTGTTAATACAAAAAGCGCACCCGTTCTATCAGGATTAATAACGTCAAATCCCCTTCCAAATTTAGTAATTCTTAATTCTCTCTTACTACTATAGTAAGTAAATGCACTTTCTGTAATTATCTCTCCTTGCCATTTTATTTTTACATTTCTCTTTAAAATATCATTATCTGGTATCTCTTCATTAAAAAGCATTCTACTTGCAGATACAGATACAAGCACGCCACTTTGATGCCCTCCTGTAGCACCCGTGTCATTTGCTGCTAAAAACTTACAGAAAGATAATTCACTTGCTACAGCAGATTCTATTGCTTTACTTATTATTTCTGTTGACATTAAATCGCCTTCCTTTTTTTCATATCAGCATTCGCTTCCATCAAATTAATCTTATCCACTATTAAATTAGCAACATTTTCCATTAACGGAACTACTACTGAGTTACCAAACTGTCTATATGCCTGCGTATCAGATACCGGAATCACAAAAGTTTCAGGAAATCCTTGCAATCTAGCACACTCGCGCGGTGTTAATCTTCTTGGATTCTTCCCCCTTTGAGCTATCAATATTTCCGAGCCATCTTTATGATATCTTGCACTAATCGTTCTTGACACTCCATTCAATGGTGCTATTCCATATCCAAATCCATTCCCAGCCGCTTTATGTTTAGCAGCATAATTTTGAAGATATGTCCACAAGTTATCAGACAATGTATATTTAGGATCAACTTTTTTTTCTAAAATATCTTTCATTACAGGTTTAGGTTCACGCGGAGTAATATCAAAAGTAAACTCGATATCACTACCATATCTTTCCATATCAAAACCTACAATTATAATTCTTTCTCTATGTTGTGGAACAAAATCCTGTCCGTCTAAAATAGCATAAAAAACCTTATACCTTAATTCATCCAAAGATTCCAGAATAGTTTTAAACGTCCTTCCTTTATCATGACTTTTTAAATTTTTAACATTTTCGAGCATAAATGCTTTAGGTCGTTTCTCTTTTAATATACGACAAACATCAAAAAACAACGTACCTTGAGTTTTATCTTCAAAACCAGTTTTTCTTCCCATGCTTACCTTTTTAGATACCCCGGCAATAGAAAAGGGCTGACACGGAAACCCCGCAACCAAAACATCATGATCCGGAATAGTTTTTGCATCAACTTGCGTAATATCACCATCTGGTTGTTCTCCAAAATTAGCATAATATGTTTGCTGACTATATTTATTCCATTCGTTAGAATAGACACACTTACCTCCTGCATTTTCATACGCTAGTCGCATTCCACCAATACCTGCAAAAAGATCAATAAACGTAAACTGCGACTTTATGTCTAAGTTTAATTTCTTCTTTTTATCCGTAATATAATATGCAACTGCTTCTCTTACGCAAGATTGCATTGATTGGTCCGTCTCAATTGAATATGTATTAAGTTCCTCATATAGTGCATCATCCACTCTTAAATGCATCTGCTTCATATAATCGCCTCCGGGAAAAATCATATACCATTTCTTTCCCAGTGATTATACAATACATTCCTTGAAAATGCAACCATTTTATCGAATGTACGTTCGTTATTTTAATTTCCATTTTTTAGTAATTGTATCTCTTTCAACAATCCCCTCACCTTCTAATGTTCTTAACAATCCAACGAGCCAAAAATTTTGCTGAGTTGATGTGGCAGTAGGTTGCTCGCCCCAATCCAAACCACAGGCCCTAAATAATTCTGCTTGCCTAATTCCCTCTGCACTTGGTTGACAATCTTCGCTTTGTTTCATAAAAGCCAATATCAATTCTCGTGTCTGTCTTCTTATTTCTTCTCCTGTTTTTTCAAATTTACTCTTCATATGTTCCAACCTCGTATTATATAGTAGTAGTTTTTAGCGATTCTCTCTAAGATCTTTATAACTATTAGATCATGGTCTCCCCTTTACCTATTTCGCAGGTTCGACTATGATATATAAGGTGCTGTGGATTGGTTAATCCGACCTGATTTAATGGTGGCTACAACAACAGTCTCTTTGTATATTTGTTAATCAGTTACTTTATTCAAAAAATATCATTTTAGGACTTGACTTTTAATAGTTAGTCTCCATTGCAATATCAAATATTGCTTCCTCTATTACCCTTACGCATTCATCTGTATGTTTCTTTATATCAGATCCCCAAAATCTAATAACTGTCCATCCCATAAACAACAATTTCTTATTAACTTCATCATCACGTTCTATATTTTTTGAAATCTTATTTATCCAAAATTCGCTATTGTTACTATTTTGTAATTTTGACTTGAGCACTTCCCAATCCTTTCCATGAAAGAATTCTCCGTCACAAAATATAGCAATTTTATACTTTGTCAAAACAATATCCGGTTTTCCAGGCAATTTCCTATAATTTTTTCTATACTTGATACCTTTTGCAAACAATGCCTCCCTCAACATTACTTCTATTTGAGTATCTTTCGAACGAATATTTTGCATATTTTTTCTACGTTGTTCTTTAGTCAAAACATCCATAAGGATCATCCTTTACGCTCTAATAACTCTTTAATTTCAATTACCTGCATAAAAATAGCTTCCAAAACATTTACAACTATACTGTTTCCAGCCATTTTGATTAGTTTACTTTCTGAAAATAATTTTCTGTTTTTTGCAATATCGAAATTGTTATTCATAAGTATTTCGTAATCACTTTCATCAAAACCCATTGCCAAAAAACATTCTCTTGCAGTTAAGTATCTCCAATTTGCTTTTCCTTCACATGGATTAACATACTCTATTACTCCTGAATTCGGATTCCTATCTTGTTTAGTTGTTATTGTCTTCAATACATCAATGTAACAGCCATCTTTCAATATCTTATCATTCTCATCAATAATTTTCTGTCTAGACGGAGTATCATGCAACTGACTCAAACAAGCTTCATTCTTATAATCAGACCTTTCATAATTATTTTTAATAACATCCTGAACGCGCTTTCTTTTTAACGGAAGACTTTTTGTGTATTCTTCGCTTTCCAAATTGTGCTTATGAAAGTATCTCTCTAATAAATCCCTTTTTTCTACATCTTCGCCAACAAAGATACTTAACATAAATACTCTTTCTCGAATCTGTGGAATCCCAAATCTACTTGCATTAAGCCTATAAATCTTGCTGTGGTATCCTATTTTCTCCAAATAATCAATCCATTCCTGAAAGTTTCCCATATGTCGTGGAGCCATAATATTACTTACATTTTCCATTAACAAAAAACGGGGTAATTGTTGTTTCTTTTCAACACATTCTTTTAATATACGTTCCACTTCCCATCTTGACAGCCATATCGATCAAAGTCTTATCACTGAAAATAATATACGGTGGCATGTTTTCTTCGCGCGCAATCTGCAGTCGGAGTTCCCTGAATTTATCAAACAACTTAAATCCGGCAGCTGTAAGTGCATCCTTGCCATTCGTTTTCTTTTTGGGTTTTTCTGCTCGCTGTGGAAGCTTATCGTCATCGGTGATTTTTACCATGACAGTCGTTTCAGGATCTTTCAAAGCCTGGAAATTGCCGAGCTTTACCACCTGATAATCTCCCACTCTCAGATATCCTTCAGCAACCATCTGCTCCACCAGCCGGCGGATAAGCTTTTTATTGGTCGAAGCCAGCACTCCGTAAGATTTGTAATTGACAGCACCAATCTCAGCAAGCCGCGCCGTCTTGGCGCCTGCGACCGTATCAATGATGATAGTCTTTCCAAAACGCTGCCTTGATTCGTATACACAGTTGATGATCTGCTTTGCAGCATCCGTCATATCCAGTGTTTCAAAAGTATGTAAACAGTTTCCACAATCACCGCATGGTTTTTCCGGATTTTCTCCAAAGTATTTCAAAATGTAATTGCGCAGACACTCCGTCGTATAGCAGTACCGCTCCATGCTCTGCAGCCTCTGCATATCACGCTCCTTTACCGTTGCAAGCTCCTCCGGACTTAGATCCGTCATTTCCTTATGTTCAAGCAACAGTCTGTTGATCACGATATCCTGCGTGGAAAACAACAAAATACATTTAGCCTCCAGACCATCCCTGCCGGCTCTTCCTGCCTCCTGATAATAATTTTCCATACTCTGCGGCATATTATAGTGAATGACATAGCGGACGTTGGACTTGTCAATACCCATTCCAAAAGCATTGGTTGCTACAACAATACTGGTAAAATCAAATACAAAATCATCCTGCATCCGTTTTCGTTCTTCCGTACCCATTCCCGCATGGTATTTTGCGACCGAAAAGCCCTTACTCTCCAGCAGATTATAGAGGTTGTCCACATTTTTTCTCGTTGCACAATAAATAATGCCACTCTCGCTTTCATGCGATGCGACATAGTCCAAAATATACTGCTCCTTGCTCTTGGGTTTCTCAACCTGAAAAAACAGATTTTCCCTGTCAAATCCATTGACCAGCACAAAAGGATCCTGTAATCCCAATGTACATATGATGTCCTCCCTGACATTTTCAGTTGCTGTCGCTGTAAATGCACTGACAACCGGTCGTTCTTCCAGCATATCAACAAACTGGGAAATATTCATATAGCTTGGTCTGAAATCCTGTCCCCACTGCGAAATACAATGTGCTTCATCAACAGTTACCATGGAAATCTCGATCGTTTTTGCAAGCTCCATAAAACCCTCTGTAACCAGTCTTTCCGGTGCTACATAAAGAATTTTATAATCACCGTTCCTTGTCTTTTTCACTGTCTCATGAAATGCACGCTCTGACAGAGAACTATTGATAAATGCTGCAGCAATTCCTGTTTCATTCAAAGCCTTGACCTGATCCTGCATCAGGGAGATCAAAGGTGAAATAACCAGCGTGATCCCCGGAAGCAGCATAGCCGGTATCTGATAACATACCGACTTTCCGGCACCCGTTGGCATGATGGCACACACGTCTTTTCCGGAAAGAATACTGTCAATGACAGATTCCTGACCGGGTCTGAAAGCATCATATCCAAATAATACTTTTAGTGCCTCTTGTGGCGTTTGAAAATTATTGTTCATGAAATTCTCCGTTTTGCATTATCTCTCTTTTTAAATTTTAATTTCAAATATAAGAATGTCAATCAGATATTTTACAAAATAGTGATTGACATTCTCGCATTACAATCATATAATAACCATCACAGACATTTTTTTGATATATGCCGTCTGTATTTACGAATATTGTATATACTGAATAACACAGGCTCACTCGCTGAGGGAATCATATCGGCTGATCCGGGCACTCCCCTGTTTAAAAATAATCGTGAACGATTGCCGATGGCAAAGCTCTTGGAAAAATCCAAGAGCCTTTGTTTTATAAAAAATATATCTATACTCATTCCCAGAAAAAAGAAATCCTCAAATCTTGCGAGAGAAACAACAACAACCTTCTAATCGATTCAATAAACGCACATCACTACACAGAAATCGCAGTCACCAACAATATTCATTGTAAAATAAACGGTATACAATATTAAATATTTATCACGGCATTAATCAGACTGTGGTACTACCACTTCCCCCACATACACCCATGTCTTCCCATCATCCGAAGACTCATACAATCCATTACAATACCCTTCATCGCCATAATAATCTCCATCCGCACCCTGGCCGACTTCCATATACAGCTTACCATCCTTTTCATAGACCTTTTCCGGCATCACAAAAGGATTGTAAAGGGTTCCATCCGAAAGCTTTACCTTGGCTGACGGCCATTCTACATTGGTAAATGTTTTTCCTCCATCCTCGGTCCGATAGAGGCTTCCATAAGCTCCGCCACTGTATGCCAGGCAGGAAAATCCAGTTTTTCCATCTGATAAAAACTGAATCCATTTTGCCTCACCGCCACTGCCAAGATATGGATCTGTATTTACCATACATGCACTCTTACCCTGATCATCGGTTCCAACCAGCACATAAAAACTGCTGCCGCACGCCCGGTCGACAGGCACCATGCGGTATTCCACACCGTCATCGGCCTGATAAGTACAGTCGGGCTCCAGTGATAAATAATACTGGACAGCCTCTTCATCTGGCACCTGTCCATCTGTATTTTCACTTCCGGCATGACTGTCATTCTGTGTCCCGGCACTCTCGTCTATCTCTGATCCGGTATTTTCTACCGCATCCTGATAATCTTCCGTTATCATGGTTTCCACATATTCATAGAGATCATTGTAGACATCTGCAATGGAATCCTCTGTAAAATCAGATAAATCCGGCAGGTTATAATCGGTATTTTCTCCCTGATAACCGATTTCAATCTGCTCAAAAAGTGTTTCATTTCCTTCATAGGGAAGATCCTTTGTCACATAAAGCAGCCAGTTTATCACATCCTGGCAAAACCAGTCCTTCTCCTCGCTGCTTGACGAATCAAGGGTGATAACCGGTATATAACAGATATCCGTTCCTTCTCCCTTTACTTCATATTCATGTACCCGGTTGCGGACTGCAAAATAAGCATCTGTCAGATAATGAAAATATTCCTGCTTATAGCTGTCGCTCAAAATGAGGTCATTTTGTACTAAAAATGTAAAATCTCCGGTATCGCAGCGGTAAAAATTTCCTTCCTTTGTCACAGACTGCAATGAACCATATCGGTTCTCCATTTCTGTCCGGATTTCCTCTTCACTGTAACCGGAAAATGTATCCGAACCATCATACATGATATCCATGATCTCATCCGGCTGTTCGCTTCCTGTCAGTGTGACACGGACACCGGCAATTCCCCATTCCACACTCCAGTTATCCTCGTGCAGCATGGCTCCGTCATCATAAACGGTAACCGGAATTTTCTGCACGGTCTTACCATCATGCTTAGCTACGATACGTCCATGTGTTGCACCAAAAAGCAGTTCCGGCTCTCCCTTCATCTGCAATGTCAGTGAAAAATCTATATCCGGCGCTTCTTTTGTATCAACAACCGTATAATGAAGCTTTAAGGTATATCCAAAAATTCCCGCAACCATCAATATAAATACAACAACTGCCCCAATTACGATCAGAATCTTTTTTTTCATAATCCCGCCTAAACTCTCCCTGTTACGATTTCTTATCTTATTACCGGTATTTCGTTATAGCATCTGTACGATATCAAAGTCAAAAAATATATCATTACCAGTCTTTATTTACCGGTACTCCCTCCACCTTGCAACCGTTGGTGGCAAGCACGGAACACGGCTTATCAAATGTCAGCGCCGTTCCTTCCAGCGTCTCGATTTTACCACCGGCTTCGGTTAAGATCACGGCTCCCGCGGCATAATCCCATGGCTGTAAAATGAGTTCAAAAAACAGCTCTGCCCTGCCCGCAGCCACAAGACAAAGATCCAAAGCCGCTGTTCCGGTCCGTCTCAGATCCAGTGCCTGTTTCCAGAAATTTCCGGCAAGCTCGAAAGCCTTATCGTTGAGTTCCCTGTAATAAGGTGCTGTCCCAAATAAGACCATTCCGTCTGAAAGCGGTCGTTTGGAAACGGCAATCGGCTTATCATTCACATAAGCTCCACAGCCTTTCTTAGCGGTAAACATTTCATCAAGATAGGGATTGTATACCACACCAATGTATGGTTTTCCATCCTTTAAAAGTCCGACCGATATCACACTTTCCTTCAGATCTCTTACAAAGTTGGCAGTTCCGTCAATCGGATCCACCACAAACGCAAAGCCCTCGTGAATGTCCGGATGGATGTCCTCTTCTTCTCCGACAAAAGCTGCCTCCGGTAAAATCTCATTCAGGCTTCCACGCAGTTTTTCCTGTATTTTTTTATCATAAACAGTCACAAAATTTCCATGTCCTTCTTTTGATGAGACAAAGTGCTCATCCCTGTCTGCATGGAGTAAAATATCTCCACATTCGCGGACTGTCTTTTCCATTTTTTTAATGATAGGATCTGTTATCCGACACATATTCATATTTCCTCTGTTTTATACGTATTATTTCCGACATAGTATTTTTCTTCCGGAGTTCTTCTTTTTAAGGATATTCTCGTTTTGGGTTTGATAACGGAATCTACATTTTGAAGCATTTCTGAAGCTGTTTATACTCACCAAGCACCAAAAGTGTCACATCATCAGTCATCACTGTGTCCGGCGATACCACCATATTGACCTTTCCGTCTTTTTTCACTGCCATTATGTTGATATTGTATTTTTTACGGACATCCAGTTCCCCGACAGTACGTCCAACCCAGTTTTCCGGCACCTCTACTTCAAAAATGGCATGTACTTCATCAACCTGTATATAATCACGGATATGATCAGCCGTGTAGCGGATAGCCGCCCATCTGGCCACCTGCTTTTCCGGATATACAACATCATCGGCTCCGTTCCGCAGCAGAAACTTTTCCTGTACATCCCATTCCGCACGGGATACTACAAGCTTTGCTCCCAGTTCTTTTAATAAAGAGGTCGTTTCCAGCGAATTTTGAAAGCTGTCCCCGATTGCCACAATACAGACATCAAAATTTCCAATACCGAGTGACTGTAAAAAGTCCACATCCGTACTATCACCGATCTGTGCATTTGTCACATACGGCATAACCTTATTCACACGCTCTTCATTGCAGTCAACAGCCATGATCTGATGGTTCAGCCGGGCAAGCTGCATTGCAATGTGGGTTCCAAATCTTCCAAGACCTATCAGTAATACATTTTTCATAATTGAGATTTCCTCCTGTTATCTATTTATATAAGGCTTTTTGATGCCTTTATGTTTATCCGACCATTATTTTATCAACCGGAAGTCTGGCTCCGCTTAGCTTAGTCCCGGAAACCGTTGCATAGATCAGTGTCAGTCCTCCTACCCTGCCAAGGTACATCAGCACAATCAGGACAACCTGTGATACACCTCCCAGTGATGGTGTGATTCCCAGTGTCAGCCCCACTGTACCGACCGCAGATGCTGTTTCAAACAGGCAATCCGAAAGCGGCAGATTTTCTGCCAGACTGATGATCATGCCTCCTGTCAGAAACAGGAACAAATACAGCGTCAGTATGGTTGCAGCATTTTTTACCACACCGGCTTCCAGTCTTCTGCCATAGACCTCCGTATCTTCCTTCCGGTAAAAGGTTGCGATTGCATTTAAGACAAGCACCGCAAGCGTCGTAGTCTTCATGCCTCCGGCTGTCGATCCCGGAGAGCCTCCGACAAGCATCAGCATGATGACCAGCATTTTTGAGGCCCCGGACATGCCGGCATAATCAGCTGTATTAAATCCGGCAGTTCTTGTCGTCACGGATTGAAAAAGTGATACCAGAATCCTTTCTTTCATCGGAAGTCCGGAAAAGTCACAGAAAAAGAAAAAAACAGCCGGAAGCATGATAAGTAACGCCGATACAGACAGAGCCACCTTACTCTGGGTGGAATACCTTTTGATATGCCATTTGTAAACACAGACATCATCCCATGTAAGGAAGCCAATCCCGCCTATCACGATCAACAGCATGATCGTAGTGTTTAAAAGAGTATTCCCGGCATAGCCCGTAAGCGATGAGAAAAGATGATCCTTTGTTCCCAGAATGTCAAAGCCGCCATTGCAAAATGCCGATATTGAATGAAACAAAGACAGCCATATTCCCTTTAATCCATAATCCCTGCAAAAAACCGGAAGTAAAAGGAGCATGCCGGCAAATTCAACAAAAAAGGTTCCTTTTAAAATGAACCTTGTCAGCTTCACGATTCCACCTACTCTGGGTGCGGAAATCGAACTCTGCATGGTACTCCGCTGCATAAGCGATATTTTTCTTCCCGATAACATGGAAAATGTCGTTGCAACCGTTATCACGCCAAGCCCTCCGATCTGTATCAGCAACAAGATCACTGCCTGTCCGAATGAAGACCAGTAGCTTCCGGTATCCTTTACCACAAGACCCGTCACGCAGACCGCCGAGGTTGCAGTAAACAATGCATCACGAAAGTCTGTGACAATACCGTCACCGGATGAAATGGGAAGCATCAGAAGCAGTGCTCCCAGCAGGATCACACCCGCAAATCCAAGTACGATCATTTGAAATGAGGTAAGCTGTCTTTTTTTATGTATATTTCCTGTCATTACTAATTTTCTCCATATTCATTGTTTTCCAAAAATCCGGCAGTTTCTGCTCCCGGTACCATTTCCTTTAGTATTATACAATATTTTTCTCAAAAACAACATGAACAGATCAATAAAAAGTCAAATCAATTTACAACCCTTCCAATCTTGTGTATCATAAAAGATATCGTAACGATAGAAAATAAAATGCGAGGTATTTATTATGCGAATTGGAATGGGATATGATGTTCATAGATTAGCAGAAGACCGCGACCTGATCATAGGCGGCGTCAAAATTCCTTATGAAAAAGGGCTCCTGGGACACTCCGATGCAGATGTACTGCTGCATGCGGTCATGGATGCACTGCTTGGCGCGGCAGCTCTTGGAGACATTGGTAAGCACTTTCCGGATACCGATGACCGGTACAAGGGAATTTCCAGTATTAAATTATTAAAAAATGTCGGCGCCCTGCTCGAAGAAAATCATTTCATGATTGAAAATATCGATGCCACGATCATCGCACAAAAGCCCAAGATGCGTCCATATATCGATCAGATGCGTCAAAACATTGCCGATGCTCTTGAAGTTGACATAACACAGATCAACGTAAAAGCAACCACCGAAGAAGGCCTTGGCTTTACCGGAACCGGAGAAGGTATCTCTTCTCAGGCAATCTGTATGCTGACTACTCCGGCCAGTCTTATGGATATGCAGGTTGACATAAATCAACTATCCTATGGCGTAGATGGCAACATTCCTGACGCAGGCCGTCCCTGTGCCGGCTGCGGTGGCTGCCCCAGACAGACTATTTAACCTTCTGCAAAACCATTTATCAAAATAACACACATCATAAAAATGTCGGGTTAAAACTTATTTAACCCGACATCTTCTTTCATCACATCAATTTTCTTGACGATCACATCATAGCTGACTTTATCATTGACAACCACGGTCACGGTATCGCCGACCTTGTGTCCCATCAGGGCTTTTCCGACCGGTGATTCGATACTGATCAGACCCTTGAGAGAATTTTCCCGCATCGTCGACACAATGCTGTAGGTCTCTTCACTGTGATCATCACAAAATTCTACGGTCACTTCTTTGTTCATGCCAATCTGGTCATCCGGCGTCTCATCGGAAATGATGACTGCCGTCTTGATCATCCGCTCTAAGAAACGGATCCGGCTTTCATTGGCATTTTTTTCTTTTTTGGCAGCCTTGTACTCAAAGTTTTCACTCAGATCCCCATGAGCTCTCGCTGTCTTGACATGCTCTAAGAGTTCCTGTCTTACCGTGATCTTGCGGTAATCGATTTCCTCCTGCATTTTTTCAATATCCTGTTTGGTCAGTTCATGACTCATACTACTCAGTCCCTTTCAGCTTTTCAATCGCATTCTCTGCGATCACACATTCGCAGTGTTCTCTAAGATGCATGGCAAATTCTTCCTTTTCGGAAACAAACTGTCCATACTCATATGCCGTCAGATACACACCGGCTAAAGTCTCTGCCTCCGCTTCGTTGCGGTCGATCAACAGATAATATGTACCCTTATTCGGATCCTTGTAAAGACTGCTTCCGACTGCAGCCGGCAGCTCCACAACCTTTGCATAGGAAAGCAGCTCTCCCGGACGCTCAAAAGCAAAGATCTTGCGGTCAAGGCTCACGATCCGTCTGGTGCCATCGGCGGTCAGCCGCGTCTTTCCAGCAGCAATTTCATTTGCCAGACCGGTATTGTCTGCAGTTCCAATTCCGGCTCCGGCATAGCTTTTTTCCATTTCTTTATGAATATTATCAATAAATTTCTTTAAAAGGACTGCCTTTTCTTCCTCTGTCGCATTGATGACCTGATCCACCGTATCTCCCGTAATCTCAATTCCGGCATCGGTTTTCAGGGCATCGATCATGGATTGCAGATCAAACTGTGGCTTTTCCGTCAGAAAAATCGCCAGTCCATGCTCTTTTACAGGTGCTATCTGCAAGGAGGTCAGAGGTCCCTGCGGCCTGTAGCCGACCTCTTCGCTTGCCAGCTGTACAACTTCATGCAAAAATTCCATTGCATGCTCACTTCGTGTAAAAAAATCCTCGATGGATACGTCATATTCATCCATATCCTCTTCTGAAATGACACATTTTACCATGTGGTCATTTACTCTGAAAAACTCCATTTCATCACATCCGATCAGGTGCACTAAATCCCAGTACGTCAATGCATACTTCCAGGATTTCCTTTGTTAATCGTAACAACGCAATGTATCCGGCCTGCTTTGTATCATCCTCTTCCTGCATGATATTGGTAGCATGATAAAAATGATTAAAAGCATTTGCCAGATCATAAATATAAGCACATACCTTGTGGGGTGCCATTTCTGTCCATGCATTTTCCATCATGGCATTAAAGCCGGACAGACTAAGCATCAGTTCTTTTTCAGCATCGCTGTCTGCTTTCTGAAGCTTTGCATTATCCGCATTTTTCCCAGTTGCCGCATATTTGGCAAGGATTGATTTGATACGAACAATGGTATATAAAATATACGGACCGGTATCTCCTTCAAAGGAAGTAAAACGGTCTACATCAAAGATATAATCCTTGCTTGCCTGATTGGACAGATCTCCGTATTTGATGGCAGCAAGTGCAACTGTCTGTGCTGTTTTCTTTGCTTCCTCAGGTTCTACCTCGTGATTGCTTACAATCTTTTCATACATCTGTTCATTGATATCGCGGATCAGGTTCTCCAGACGCATGACACCGCCCTGGCGGGTCTTGAAAGGCTTTCCGTCCTTGCCATTCATGGTACCGAAGCCTACAAAGGTAAGCTTGGTATCCGGTGCGACAAGCTTTGTCTTTCTCGCACAACGGAATACCTGTGTAAAGTAAAGCTCCTGTCTCTTGTCTACTACATAAATAATCTGATCCGGACCGATCTTTTCCATTCTTTCCTTGATGGTAGCAAGATCGGTAGTGTTGTACAGAGAAGCTCCGTCACTCTTTAAGATCATACATGGCGGGATTTCCTTGGTATCTGTCTCTTCCTTGACATCGACAACCAAAGCGCCCTCTGATTCGTGCGCATAGCCTTCCTTTTTCATGTATTCCACCATGCCGGGAATGACATCATGGACATCGGATTCGCCCTTCCACAGATCAAATTCCACATTTAATTTTTCATAGTTTTTCTTCAGGTCGGAAACGGAAACATGGATAATGTGATCCCACAATGCCCTGTATCCTCTGACACCGCTCTGAAGCTTAAAGGTTGCATCCATGGCACGCTCTTTGTATGCCGGATCTTCTTTGGATTTTAAGCTGGCTGCAGGATAAATCTCTTCCAGCTCGGAAATCGTAAACGGTGCCTCCTTGGGATATTCACCGGTAAAGCTTTCATCAAAATAGGGAAGCTCCGGCTTTCTTTCCTGCAGCTCGGTAATGATCAGCCCCATCTGCAGTCCCCAGTCTCCTAAATGGATATCCCCGATGACCTCATGACCGTTGTATCTGGCAATTCTCTTGATACTTTCACCGATAATGGCAGAACGTAAATGTCCGACGTGTAAGGGCTTCGCCACATTGGGTCCGCCGTAGTCAATGACAATTTTTAAAGGCTCTTTAGCTTCTTCCAGTCCGTATTTATCCTGACTTTTCATTTCCTCAAGATAATCTGCGATAAACTGCTCATCCAGATGGATATTTAAAAATCCGGGATTGACTGCCTCAACCGAAGCAAACACCCTGCTGTCAGCACACTGTGCTGCAACATCACCTGCGATCATGATCGGAGCCTTGTGATAAAGCTTGGCTCCTGCCATGGCACCGTTGCACTGGTATTCGCAAAGATCGGGACGGTTGGAAACCGTTACCTTTCCCAGTTCTCTGTCATATCCGGCTTTTTCAAAAGCATCTTTCATTTCCTGTGAGATCAAATCTAAAAACTTTTTCATCTTATTCCTCGTTTATCTTTATTTATACATTGAATCTGCGTATTTTGATGTATGCAGCTTCATATCTGTCATCCGCATTCTATTCCGATTTACACCCGGTTTTCAGCCTCTCTTTTGCTAAATACACAACCACAGTAATTCTGCCTGTACAGATCATACTCTTTGGACAGCTCGATCGACCGCTTATAACCGTTTTTCTTTTTGAAATCCGACGGTAAAAAGCTGACATCATATTTTGTACCGCAGGCAGCGCCGATCGTATTGAGTGCCTCTGCATTTTTTAACGGGCTGATCGTCAGGGAGGTCGTAAAATAATCATATCCGCCCTGTCCGGCAAGCCTTGCGGCCTCATCAAGCCGGAGCGCAAAGCATATTTTACAGCGGTCTCCGCCTTCCGGATCCTCTTCATGTCCTTTTACGGCAACTAAAAAGCTTTCCGGATCATAGGCACCCTCTTTAAAATCAACCGGGTACTTGCATTTATGCTCTTTGTTGAAGTCCCTGATCAGACGCTTCTGTTCCTCAACACGCTTATGATACTCTTCCTCATCCGTAATATTGGGATTGTAATAAAAAACGGTAATCCTGAAATAATTGCCCAGATATTCGAGTACATAGCTGCTGCATGGAGCACAACAGCAATGAAGGAAAAGCGTCTTTCCTGTCGTCTCCGGTTTACATAAAATATCTTCCAGTTTTTTTTGATAATTCTCTTTATTCATAACATGATCACAATATCAAAGTATTTACGTCCTTAATCATCTGCATTATCGGAAGTATCCGCATCCTCATGGATTCGCGCAGATCTCTCCGTCTCCGCCGCGATCAGTTCCCTGGCTTTTTCTTCATTGACCCTGGCCTTTTCCTCCGCTTCCTCAGAACCGCTGTCAAGCTCACAGAACTGCTCTAAGAATTTAGCACCGGGGATCGGTCTTGAATAATAATATCCCTGTACATAACGTACACCGATCTTTCTGAGGATTTCTATCTGATCCTTTGTCTCAACACCTTCACAGATTACCTTGATGCCCAGTCCTTGTGCCATCTCGACAATCTTTGTCAAGATCAGGATAGATGCCTCTGATGTAATGGATTCACTAAAGAATTCCTTGTCAATCTTTAATACGTCAAAAGGGAAATCCTTCAGCATATTGAGGGATGAATAACCGGAGCCGAAATCATCCATGGAAAGTGGAATATCCTCTGCCTTCAGGCTGTTCATAATATAAAGCATTCTTTCCTGATCCATAAACAGAACTGTTTCGGTCACTTCCAGTTCTATACAATGCCCCGGAATGTCATAACGGTGCATCACCTCTTTGACCTTGTCCAGATACTGTGGATTGTGCAAAAGTACACGTGACTGATTGACAGAAATCGGATAGACCGGCTTTCCAGCATCCATTAGCTGACGAATCAGCTGACAGGAGCTTTCCAGCATAAACATATCCAGCTGTTCAATAAAACCGTTTTTTTCAAAAATCGGAATAAAATCAGACGGATACACCATCGTACCATCATCCCGGATCCAGCGTACCAGGGCTTCACCTCCGTACAGGTGGTTTTCCACAATATCCCATTTAGGCTGGATAAACAGTTTGAATTCTCCGTTAAACAAAGCCTGTTCCATGGAAGATTCGATCTTGTTGACCTTCCTCATGTCTCTTACCATCTTGTCAGAATAAATGGCAACACATTCTTTTTCTTCACCATTTAATTCTTTTCTGGCTGCATTGGCTTTATCAATAATAATTGAAATATCCTCTGATGTGTCCTGTACATTGTATACACCGCGCTTAAACTTGATCGGATAGCGGATACCGATATCCAGAGCTCTTGCATTTACCTTGTCGGTAAATACAAATAACCGTTCCTCCAGATCCAGTGTATTTTTGGTCAGTAATACATACTGATCGGCGTTCATGCGGACGCAGAGCTCATTGGATAAAAAAATACTTTCTGATTCTTCCGTGATGGCCTTTAACAACTGATCGGCCTTCTGATGACCATAGGCTTCATTGATATAGCGGAAGTTGGAAATATCGAAACGATGAACGGAAAAAGCCATTCCTTTGTATCTTCTGAGTATTTCTGCTGCTTCTCTTTTAAAATAATTGAAATTTTTGCCCCCTGTGATCTCATCATCAAACGCAAAACGCTTGATCATCCGGTTGGCACGTGCACTACTTATAAGCTCTACCACCAGAAACAGGATCATCAGTGCAATAATGATAACAACAGTAACAACCGTACTTCCGATGATGCTGCTTTCACTCATATTGAATGCTTCATCGGTATACACCAGCGTAAGAACCACGTCCTCGTATGCTGAAAACATGACATATGCCATATAATAATTGTTGCCATCCTTATCCTGACAGACAATAGTCTCTCCGTCTGTCCTGGGATTCTGCAGGGCAGCCTTTATCGTCAATACAGATTTGTCGGTCAGATGATACACAGCTGATGATAAATCATATACCGTATCACACTCACCGCTTATATCATCCTCCGGATAAGACGAAGTCAGTATATTGGCATCCCGGTCCAGCACATAGATATTGCCAATTCTCTTCATATTGGCAAATGCATCACTTTCAATCATGTATTTGCAGTCCTGTGTGGCAACGACCATTCCCCTGATTTCCCCATTTGTTACTACAGGAGACATATATACCAGTATATAGTCATCCTGTCCGTATATTCCACGTTTAGTCACCAGAAAACGCCGGTCCCTGATATCATCCAGTTCATCATAATAAGATGATACGTCTTTGACCTTGCCACTGTCAAAAAGCGCAACTCCATCCTTGTTTATAAATACCAGATCGGTAATATCATCGGATGTTGCATATTTTGCAAGTACCTGTGTGATCTGTGTATCAGAACTCTTCTTTTGCATCTTTAGTTCAATTTCCGCACTGGCATTGTCGATATTACTCTCAATATCCTTCATACGGTCGCCCAATGCTTTTTCTGCGACCTGCAGCTGTGATTCATACTGATCACTGATGACATCTTTGAGATTATCCCGTATCAGCCTGACATGAATAAAACATGCCGTCAATATGCCTAAAAATGCCAGAATACCAACGATTACGATTGATGGTATATTTTGCCTTTGTGCTCTGTCTCCGGCATCGGCCTTTTTTGTTTTTAACATTCCACCCTCCATTTTTATTACATAGCTTCCGCAATCAGTTCGTCATCCCCAAGTGACCGCCCTGATCCTAAATCGTGGCAATATCGATCAGGTGCAGCTTATCTTTCTTGCCGTTTTCCAGACTGGTAAGAAGCGCATTGGCTGTATCCAGACTGGTCAGACAGTTGACGCCCGTCTCAATGGCGGTACGTCTGATCAGGAAACCGTCACGTGACTTGTCACGGCCCTGTGTAGGAGTATCAATCACCAGATCGATACGGTGTCCGAGTAAAAGATCCATAACGGTCGGTGATTCCTGGTGTATCTTATTAACCTTACGTGCTGACACGCCGGCATCCTTTAATGCCTGTGCCGTAGAACGTGTCGCATAAATTGTGTAACCCAGCTTTTCAAAACGTCTGCCGATCTCGATTGCTTCGCCCTTATCGGCATCCTTTACCGTAATGATCATCTGTTTATGCTTCGGCAGATCCACGCCTGCACCTAAGAAGGCTTTGTAAAGTGCTTCATCAAAGGTTTCTGCAATACCAAGACATTCACCGGTTGATTTCATTTCCGGTCCTAAGCTGATCTCGGCGCCACGAATCTTTTCAAATGAGAAAACAGGCATCTTGATGGCAAAATAATCTGCCTTTGGCTGCAGTCCCGGTTCATAACCAAGATCTTTGATCTTCTTTCCGATGATCACCTCTGTAGCCAGATCCACGATCGGGATACCGGTAACCTTGCTGATATAAGGAACGGTACGGGAAGATCTCGGGTTGACCTCGATAACGTATACTTCATCTCCCATTGCAATAAACTGGATATTGATGAGGCCGATAACATGGAGTGCCTTTGCCAGTCTGCGGGAGTATTCTGCGATCGTATCTCTTACTTTATCGCTGATAGTCGGTGCGGGATATACGGAAATACTGTCTCCGGAATGGACACCGGTACGCTCAATATGTTCCATGATACCCGGTATCAGGATATCGGTTCCGTCACAAACGGCATCAACCTCCAGCTCTTTACCCTGTAAGTATTTATCTACCAGAATCGGATGATCCTGTGCATAGCGGTTGATAACTGCCATAAACTCTTCAATCTCGGCATCATTCAGTGCGATCTGCATACCCTGTCCACCCAATACATAGGAAGGACGGACAAGCACCGGATATCCCAGTCTGTTGGCAACCTCTTTGGCTTCCTCTGCTGTAAATACAGTTCCGCCTGCTGCCCTCGGGATCTTGGTCTGTTCCAAAATCTCATCGAAAAGCTCTCTGTCTTCGGCAGCATCAACGTCTTCTGCCTTGGTCCCCAAAATCGGTACCCCCATCTTCATCAGGCTCTCAGTCAGCTTGATGGCCGTCTGTCCGCCAAACTGTACAACAGCTCCGTCCGGTTTTTCGATGCGGACAACGTTTTCCACATCTTCTGCGGTAAGCGGCTCAAAATACAGCTTATCTGCGATATCAAAGTCAGTCGAAACCGTCTCAGGGTTGTTGTTGATAATAATGGTCTCATATCCTGCCTTTGAGAAAGCCCACGTAGCATGTACGGAACAGTAGTCAAATTCGACACCCTGTCCGATACGGATTGGACCGGAACCGAGCACCAGTACTTTTTTCTCCGGCTTTGTCTCGATGGCTTCTGTCTCTGAACCGAATACAGAATAATAGTAAGGGGTCGCAGCTTCAAATTCAGCTGCACAGGTATCAACCATCTTGAATGCTGCCACGATACCGTTGTCATAGCGCATATCGCGGATTTCTTCGGTGGTTTTGCCGGTTAGCTGCGCAATGACATTGTCCGGGAATTCAATACGTTTTGCTTCTTTTAACAGATCAACTGTCAGTTCGGATGTACGAAGCTTTTGCTCCATCTCCACCAGAATGGCAATTTTATCAATAAACCAGACATCTACCTTGGTGATGTCATGGATCGTATCATAATCAATACCTTTACGGATGGCTTCTGCGATGACAAAGATACGCTGGTCGTCTATGATCTTGAGGCGCTCCTTTAACTCCTCGACATTGAGTTCTGCAAAGCTATAGCTCATCAGTGAGTCAACATGCTGCTCCAAAGAACGGAGAGCCTTCATCAGTGCACCTTCGAAATTGTTGCAGATACTCATGACCTCGCCGGTTGCCTTCATCTGTGTGGTCAATGTGCGTTTTGCCGTGATAAACTTATCAAAAGGCAGTCTCGGCATCTTGACAACACAATAATCCAGTGTCGGCTCAAAGCTTGCATAGGTCTTGCCGGTAATGGCATTTTTGATCTCATCAAGTGTATATCCGAGTGCAATCTTGGCTGCAACCTTGGCGATCGGATAACCGGTTGCTTTGGATGCAAGCGCTGAAGAACGGCTTACACGGGGATTAACCTCGATAACACAATATTCAAAGCTGGTCGGATGCAGGGCAAACTGTACATTGCATCCACCGGTGATCTGCAATTCGTCAATGATATTGAGGGCTGCGGTACGAAGCATCTGGTATTCTTTATCGCTCAATGTCTGGGAAGGTGCCACAACGATACTGTCACCGGTATGTACTCCGACAGGGTCGATATTTTCCATATTACATACGGTAATGCAGTTGCCTGCACTGTCACGCATAACCTCATATTCGATTTCTTTCCAGCCTGCGATGCAGCGCTCTACAAGTACCTGTCCGACACGTGACAGACGCAGACCGTTTTCAAGGATCTCTTCAAGCTCTGCCTGATTGTGGGCGATACCGCCGCCGGATCCGCCAAGGGTATAAGCCGGACGCAGTACAACCGGATATCCGATCGTATTGGTAAAGGCCACACCGTCTTCCACGTTTTCTACAACAAGAGATGCTGCACAAGGCTCACCGATCTTTTCCATGGTGTCCTTGAATTCCTGTCGGTCCTCTGCTTTTTTGATGGTTGCGGCTGTGGTGCCGAGCAAGGTCACGTTGTGTGATTTTAAAAAGCCGCTTTCCTCTAATTCCATACCGAGGTTAAGTCCCGCCTGTCCGCCAAGTGTCGGCAGAATGCTGTCCGGCTTTTCTTTTTCGATCAACTGCTCCAGTACCTTTGCAGTCAGAGGCTCGATATATACTCTGTCCGCAATATTTTTATCTGTCATGATCGTGGCGGGATTGGAATTGACCAAAACAACCTCGATACCTTCTTCTTTTAAAGATCTGCAGGCCTGTGTACCGGCGTAGTCAAACTCTGCTGCCTGACCGATTACAATAGGACCTGAACCAATTACCATAACTTTTTTAACATTCGGATTTTTAGGCATGCTTTTCCACCTCCATCATCTCAATAAATCTGTCAAACAGGTAACCGGAGTCCTGAGGTCCGGGACATGCTTCCGGATGGAACTGGACGGTGAAAATATTTTTGCCGGTATAGGAAAGACCCTCGCAGGTGCCATCATTGACATTGACAAATGCCGGAGTGGCGATCTTCGGATCCAGTTTATCCATATCTACAACATAGCCATGGTTTTGTGATGAAATATATACTCTTCCGGTAGAAAGATCCTTGACCGGATGGTTGCCGCCGCGGTGGCCGTATTTCATCTTGTAGGTATCTGCTCCGGTTGCCAGAGCCATCAGCTGATGTCCGAGACAAATTGCAAAAATCGGAATATCTCCATCATACAGATCCTTGATATTTTTGATGATCTGTGTGCATGACTTGGGATCTCCGGGGCCATTGGAAAGCATAATACCATCGGGATGATCTGCAAAAATCTCATCTGCTGTCGTACCGGCGGGATATACAGTCACATCGCACCCTCTCTGAACCAGATTGCGCGCAATATTTTCCTTTGCACCCAGATCAAGCAATGCCACCTTTTTGCCTTTGCCGTTTAATTTTCTGACAAGGGAAGGACGTTTTTCCTTTTCGCCTGTATATTTGGCGGAACCGGAAATCGGACCGTTTTCGGAAAGGTCTGTCACTCCCTTTAAACTGTATTTGTGTTCACATGTAACGATTTCAACCACATCACCGACGGTGTAGGCCTTTAATCTGACCTTGAGCTCCTCCATGTCTGTAGGCTCCTTTGTCGTGATCATTCCGTTCATGGTACCTTTTTCTCTGAGTATTTTGGTCAGGGCTCTTGTATCAATGCCGGCGATACCGGGAATTCCGTATTCCTCCAAAAATTCCTGAATTGTCGCATTACTACGAAAGTTACTGGGGATACGGGAAAGCTCTCTTACAATAAAGCCATCGGGCCAGAGTTTTCTCGATTCCATATCCTCTCTGCATATACCATAGTTGCCAATTAACGGATAGGTCATGCAAACTGCCTGCCCTGCATAGGAGGGGTCAGTCAACACTTCCAGATAACCTGCCATTGAAGTATTGAATACAATCTCACTGATAATTTCCTTATCGGCTCCGATATGCGTTCCTTCAAAAACAGTACCATCTTCCAAGATTAAAAATGCTTTCATTGCTGTCACCTGCTTATCCTTTCGCATAATCGCTTAATTATAGCACATGAACGCCTTATCTTTCAACCGTCTCACATTTTTTTCTTGCCTATCTCAATAGGATGAAATAAAATCAATAATAAGAAAGGACGACACACTTATGAACCAAACTCTATCATCCGTAAAAGACGAAATCAGAAAGGTTATCCGTGGAAAAGACGATATCCTTGATATGGTGCTTTGCACCATCCTTGCCAAAGGCCACATCTTACTTGAGGACATTCCGGGAGTCGGCAAGACAACGCTTGCTGTTGCGCTCAGCCGCTCACTCGGTCTTTCTTATAAGAGAATGCAGTTTACACCGGACGTGCTTCCGAGTGACATTCTCGGTTTTTCCATGTACGACAAGGAAAGCGGCGATTTTACTTTCCGTAAGGGCGCCATTTTTACCAACCTGTTTCTGGCTGATGAGATCAACCGTACTTCACCAAAGACGCAGTCAGCTCTTTTGGAGGTCATGGAAGAACGAAGGGTCAGCATTGAAGGAACAACCTACGATCTGGAACCGCCCTTTTTTGTTATTGCCACACAAAATCCCATCGGTGCCTCCGGCACTCAGAAATTGCCCGATTCACAGCTTGACCGTTTCTTTGTGCGCTTAAGCCTCGGCTATCCGGATCATCAGTCTGCCATCGAGGTCTTAAAGGGACACTCCATGGAACAGATCGATACCGTCAACTGTGTCACCGACAGGGAGAATCTGATCGCACTGCAAAAAAAGTCCGACGCCGTCTTTGTCAGTGACGAGATCTATGATTACATCGTTTCTCTTACCGAAAAGACCAGACAGACAGATCTGCTCATGCAGGGCATTTCGCCGCGTGGCAGTCTGGCAATCTTAAAAATGGCAAAAGCCTATGCCTGCTATCAGGACAGAGACTATGTCATTCCGCAGGATATACACAAGGTGTTTTTTGCTGTCAGCAACCACCGCATGATCTTGTCCACCAAGGCCAAAGCCAACGGTCATGATGCAGCGGATATTGTTGATGAAATTTTAAATCAGGTTCCGATTCCGGCTCTTTCCTGATGATTGTATTATCATTTAGTTTTGATGATCATCCAACTCTAACGGATTTTATCTGACAACACCTGTTTTTTGTCAACGGAGGCACATCTTATGAAAAAATACCGGGCTCCCGGCACCGCCGGCTCCGTGTTTTCTTATATTCTCTTTTTACTGATGTCTGCTTTTTTTTCCTTTTTTTATCAGCAGACTTTTTTCTATGTGCTTTTTTTCCTGCAGCTTATGTTGTTGCCGGTATCTTACTATCTGACAAAATGGTGCTTTGCAAAGCTTTCACCGTCTCTTAGCCTGATTCCTGTCAATGCGCAAAAGGATAGCTCCACCCGGCTGACCTTAAAGATGGACAATCCTACCCGGCTGCCGGTTTCATCCTGCCACGCAGTTCTTTCTTTTTGTTCCGGTTTTTACGGTGAAACTAAGCTGAACACCCATGTTTTTCCGCTCCGCGCCAACCATGACAATGCGCTGGTCTTTCCGGTAGTTCTGACCAAATGCGGACTTTACGAAGCGTCCTTACTCCGGTTTGAGGTCTATGATTTTCTTCATCTGTTCCATTTTCAAAAAGAATGTGATATCAAAGCACAGGTACGTGTTTTCCCGGTTTCAGAGATCAGCCAGACACCTCATGAAGCTTTGTATACAGAAGGTTTCGATGAATTTGAAGAATCCGAAAAAAAAGGAAATGTTTCTTCCAACGTAACCGATGTACGTGAATACCGGCCCGGCGACCGTCTCCAGAAGATTCACTGGAAGCTTTCCTCAAAGATCGACAAATTGATGGTAAAGGAAAATGAGGCAACCTCGACCAATCAGTTTTTTATGCTGTTAGAGCTCTACCAGCCCTCCAGGGAGGACTGCGCGGCCGATCCGGCACTCAATGCCATTCTCGATACGGCACTTGAACAGGCACAAAGCCTTGCATTGGAACTCATCGAGGCTCAGGAGATTTTTATCTTTGCTTTTTATTCTGTTGGAAAGGAAGACTTTGTTATGTCAACCATTCGTTGTCAGGATGATTTTACCGAAGCACTTTCCGAATGCTTTTATGAAAAAGCTTATGATACCGAAAACCTTGCTCTGGATATCTACGAAAGATCCGGTCTTAGCAAGGGAACGCTTTTACACATAACGCACAAAGGAGTTGATGATGTCATTGCTTAATTCTGTTTTTCACTCCAAAAAAAATATAACACCGGCAGATGAACATCCTTACGGCGGCTTCCGTCTCACAGAGGATCAAAGCAGTGAGCCTCTCGATTCGGTCTTTCACTGTATGCTTAAGGGCACGATCATCTTTGCTGCGACCTTTGGCTGCGTCCACGGTGTTTTGTCCGAGTTTGAGATTTCCTACAACTATGTCCTCGTTTGTGCTATTTTGTATCTCGTATCCATGGTGCTCTCCTTTATGCACATCCGCAAATGGATTTTTAATGTCGGTTATCCCGTTTTATTTCTAATATTCACCAATGCCCTGTTTCAAAACCGTGCACTCGCCAACAGTGGTTTTCAGGCTTTTATCAACATTTTCAACGAAGCCTACAGCAAGCATTTTCTCTTAAACTTTACCAGGGAATCCACAGAAATTGTGTCCAACCGTTTTCTGACCATCACGACAATGGCTGTTTTTGTGGGGATATTTATTGCCATTCTGATCAATGTTGCCATTTTCCATGACATGTATTTTCTTTCGGTGTTCAACTTCACATTCTGGCCCCTGCAGCTTGGAATTTATATTGGGCAATATCCTTCCCGGATTGCGCTCTTTTTTGTATTCTACGCTTTTTTTGCGACCTGCCTTTTAAAGCTAAGCGGTCACTATCACTTTATCTATCCGGACAAAAAGAAGGAAAAGCAGGTATCCTATCAGAAAAACCAGGAGTCCTTTGTTTTTTATAAATCAAGCTCCCGCGCCATGCGTGGACTTTTACTTCTGTCTCTTGTACTGGCACTGTTCTTTTCAGCATTCTGTTCCCTGAGTATCAAAAGCTCGGAAATTGAGTCTCTTCACTCCGGTTCCATGAAAAGTGCTTTAGATGACAACGTAAAAATCCTGGTACAAAGCGGTATCATGGGTATGTTCAACCGCTATGAGGCTACCGGCGGAATTAGCGGTGGCAAACTGGGTGGCGTACGGAGCGTACGTCCCGACTACGAGACCGATCTGACTGTTACCTTTGTACCCTATGCTTTTGAACGCGTTTACTTAAAGGCCTACACGGGTGCTTACTATACTTCCACGGAATGGCTGGCTCCGACCAGGGATAACGGCTATATTTACAGTAATGTCGACTATGAAAAGTCTGCCTTTACCGAAAGCCGGACCTTAGCCGAGCTGATGCTCAATCAGGTGGCACCTTCCATGAGTGCAAAGATGCTCATTGAAAATGTTGATGCTTCCATCAATTATCTGTATCTTCCTTACTTTACGGCTGTCACACCGGATCGTGGCACAGTTACAAGAGAAAGTCTGTTGGACGGAACCTCACCTTTAAATCAGACCACCGAGGTATCCTATATTCCGCATGCATCAACAAATTATGCGATTTCCGATTCGGATTCCAACATTTACGATTTTTATAAGACCGATGAGGAGCAGGCGTTAGCTCGTGCTTACAAAACAGAGGCATACAACAACTATCTTTCCTTACCGATGTCCATTCAGGATGAGATCAATTCTTACCATGAAGCGATCGGTACCGGCCAGGATATTGATGAACAGATCTCCATGATCCGTGATTTTCTCTACTCCAATTACACCTATGATATGTCTCCCGGTGCCACGCCCTACAATCAGGATTTTGTGACCTATTTCCTGCGAGAGCAGAAAAGAGGCTATTGTGCGCACTTTGCCACGGCAGCGACGCTTCTTTTGCGTTCCTACGGTATTCCCGCCCGCTATGTGGAGGGTTATGTCATCGATCAGACAGATGTAGCTTCATCCGGAAAGGCAACGGATTATGCCTATGAGGATTTCTTTCAGGGACAGACCGACATCGACAGTGACCGGGTCATCAGTGTTGACATATCCGATGGCAACGCCCATGCCTGGACAGAGGTCTATATCGACAACTTTGGATGGATCCCGGTCGATATGACCCCTCCTTCTTCCGACAGGGAAGAAACAAGCTATAGTGATTTCCTTTCCGCCCTGTCAAGCCTGCTTTCGGGAAATGCACAGAATAACAGCACTTCACAGGATATGACACAGGGCAAGGACTACAGCGAGTTGTTTGATTCGATAAAGCTCGGCAATTCTCCGGTCATTATCTGGCTCTTTGCCGGTATCCTGTTTGTAATCGCCCTTCCCGTTTTGTATAAAAGCATCTGGACCGTCGTTGCTGCCTGCAGACGCAGCAGGGATTATCAAAAGGGCTTCTATCAAAGCTCGGTTACCCATGCCTATCTCAGAACGAAAAAGAAGCTTTCGGCGCAGAATAAGGATGCAAAAATTGTTCTTCCGGAAGATGTATGTACCGTATTGAAAGCACAGCTTACCGATCCAAAGTATACAAAAAAAGCCCGTCGGATGAATCAATTTTTACAAAAGCAAAATCAATCCATCGACGAGTTCTTTGCACTGACACAGAAGTGTCTGTATTCATCCGTATCCATCAGCAGGCAGGAAGCTGACAGACTGCTTGAATTTTATTCCATATGCTGCCGGTAATACCTACTCGTGAAGGCGGTGTATCAGCCGGTACACCACATCCCCTTCATTGACCAACGGCTCCGTATGTGAAAAGAAGACAATTCCTTCGGTATCGGCAACAATCACCTCTCTGACATCACCCAGACACGGATCGATCACACAGCCAAGCTCCTGCCCGTACCGTATCTCTTCACCGGTCTCTATGAACCGCTTGAAAATACCACTCTTGGTAGTTGCAATATTACTCAGTTCCTCTTCCTTGATAATATGTGAAATATAACCGCTGTGGCTCTCGTATTTGATAAGACCCATTCTTGTCAAAAACCGCAACACCGCAGCCACCGCCTGCTTGGCGCTTTTTTCATCAATATGATCATTGGAATTAGTGTATACGGAAAAAGCAGCCGTCATTTCATTCTGCCAGTTGTAATTTAAAGTCTTTTTATCGATTGGCTGCGGCTTTCTGACAACCACATATGGAAGTCCGAATAAATTGGCCAGTGATGTATTCTGATAGCCGGTCTCCATCATCCTCACATGCGGAACAAACTCTCCATTCAGATAAAATGATGCGAACTGGATTCCATAGCTGTAATCCCGGATCGTCTTTAACAGTCCATCCGCAATCCGCGATGAAGTACTTTCATAATCACTTCCCGGAAACACACGGTTGATATCCGTATTGTCCACCGGCCAGAATTTGCGTCCCACATTCATGGAATAATAGTTGATACACGGAACCACCATAATTTCTTTATTGTTGATGATGCAGCCGTTTCTCTCCAGCTCCCGGAGTGCTTTGACAAGCTGGGAGCATATGTACATCTGCTGGATCTCATTTCCCCGGATCGGCCCCAAAATACAGGCACTTTTCATTCCTTTACCAAAGGAATAGCCTTTGATCCGGAAATCCTCGCGATAAGGAGCTTTCATGGAATATATAATCTCTTCTCTCATGATGTTTTCTCCTTCTCATCTTTTAATATACGACCGATCAATGCCCCTTCATAAGCAAGCGGATGCTCACGCAGTGTAAACAGCCGGCCGGCACACTCCGCACGCACCTCATATATTTTTTCTCCCAGCATGGGATTGATCATTTCACCTAAAAGCGTCCCTTTAGTGACATGAGTGTCATTTTCAATCAATGGCATGAAAAAGCCGGATTCAGATGCCCGGATAAAACAAATATCCTCATTGCGGATGATTCTCGGCTCCTTGACCGGATAATCACTGCCTTCCCACAAAGAAAGCTTGTGCATCAGATGCAGGATGCCTTCAACAACTTGTTCCCCGTATTCTCTGTTGATCCGGTTTCCAAGTCCCATTTCCAGGATCAAAGCAGGAACTCCCAGCTTGCACATGCTGTATGCCAGACTGGACTCATGAACTGCGGTTGCAGCATTGATCCAGATCAGATCCACATCCAGCTGTCTGGCATACGGCACCATCATATCCTCGAATTCTTCACTGATACGTGCCTGCGGGATCTCTTTTACAAATGTATCCGATGCATGCACATCCACGATCACTTCTGCTCCCTTTAGCGAATCAACTATCTTGGATATCACCTTTTCCATCATGGTGCCATCCTCGCTTCCGGGAAACATATGATTGAAATCGGTATCCAGTACCGGAACCGTACGGACACCGGTATCCATTCCCAGCGGATTCAACGCCGGATAGATATCTACCGTTCCTCTCAGTTTTTCTTTTTCAGCATTGATACGACGGATCAGCTCATAGCAGACAAACTGTCCTTCCAGTTCATCCCCATGGGCACCTGTCACAACGCAGATCCTGCCACGATCCTCACAGCCTTCCTCAGGCTGAATACGATTTCTACGAATCAACAAATTTTCATTGACGTACAAAGCTGTCTTTGCAACTGTCTCTATCATTCTTTCAAAAGTCCCTTCATCAAATAAAGGATTTCCTTATTAACCTCTTTTTCACTGATACCAACTGTCTGGGACATAATCCGCAGTCCCTCCAGCACATACATCATATTGCTTGCCGCACCCTTTGGATCAGCACACACAAATTCTTTGCTCTTGACACCGCCAACGATCAGTTTCTCGATGATCTGGACAGCAGCATTAAACTGCATCTTGAGCGGATGTTCATTTTCCGGATACTTGTTTTCAAAGAAAAACTCATATGTGGCCATTGTCAGGCTGTCTTTTTTCTGACAAAGCTCCTTTTTCTGCTCCTTCAAAAACAAAGCCAGGATGTCGGAGCTGCTTGCCTTATGGGAAACAGCCTTGGAAAACACATCATCATCATCCTCTTCCGTGTCATTCAAAACCGCAAGAAAAATATCCCTGGTGCTTTCAAAATACAAATACAGACCACCGCGGCTGATCTCGCAGGCTTCCACAATGTCTTTCATCGTGACATCCTTGTAGCCTCTCTTGACAAACACTTCTCTGGCCTTTTTTAAAATATATTGCTTTTTCTGAATTGATTTTTCACCCATTATTCCAAAGCCTCCGTTTCCCCGTCACTGTCTGTTTCCGGTACTTCTGTTTTCTGCTCTGGTGTTGTTTCTTCTGATGATTCTATTGGTTTGGATTCAGTCACTGGTTCACCATTTGGTTTATCATCGGGTTCTGCTACAGCTACTGCTTCTTGCTCTGGTTCAATGTCTGATTCCTGTGGTGATTCCGGTTCAATGTCTGGTTCCTCCGGCAGTTCCGGTTCAATGTCCGGTTCAATGTCCGGTTCCTGCGGCTGTTCCGATTCAATGTCTGGCTTCTCCGGCAGTTCCGGTTCAATCTCTGGTTCCTGCAGTTCCATTGATTCAGATTCTGATTCCTGCGATTCTATTGGTTCCTGTTCAGCCTCTTCCACAACTTCTGCTTCAGATCCCGGTTCTCCGAATACAACCTTCACACCATGTTCTTTTTCATAGTGCATTCTCGGAATATCATCCGGATCCAGTTCTCCGGCAAGCACGGCTGCAAACTCTCCATCTGTCCAATCTGCATCATCTACCTCCGGAAATACAAAATCAGCCGGGAGAATTTCTTCTCTCATCGCGTTATCTTCTGTATTGTTTCCTGCAGTTTCTTCTATATTTCCAGTCGTATTTTCATCTGTATTTTTGGCTGTATTTTCCTCTGTATTTCCGGCTGTATTTCCGGCTGCCATATCATTTCCGGCCGCATTTTCGTCCGCACTTTCACCTGCTATACTATCTCCGGCCAGCTCTGTGTCCTGTTCAATACCGGCATCTGAACCCTCAAAAATAACCCTCACGCCATGTTCTTTTTCATAGTGCATTCTCGGAATATCATTCGGATCCAGTTCTCCGGCGAGCACGGCTGCAAACTCCTCATCTGTCCAGTCTGAATCATCCACTTCCGGAAATACAAAATCGGCCGGGAGCACAACTTCTTTTATCTCTGTCTCAACTGCCTCATCATTTTCAACACCGGCTGTTGCATGTTCCTTTTCCCAGCGAAGTCTCGGAATATCCTCCGCATTTAATTCACCGGATAATACCGCTGCAAATTCCTCGTCTGTCCAGTCCGCTTCATCAACCTCGGGATATGTAAATTCTTCCGGATAACCCTCTGCCGGAATCTCATCCTCGATCACCAGAGGCTCACTCCAGAATTCCACGATCTGACGCGCTTTCTTTATAACGGTCACAAAAATCTTGTGATCCACGCCCGCCTTCCACAAATAAGCCTTGACCATGCCGCCAAATACATACCTGGACAGGATGCACTGTAAAATATCCATATGCATGATGTCTGCTCTTTCAATCATGGCAAGCTCATCCTGATAATCATGGATATGATTTTTGGTATAAAAATACTGATAATTTTTTTCCATGAAAACGGTGGTACTCGCATCATTTAAAAAAGCGAGTAAAATTGAATCATATACCGGAAAGGACAAGGTATGATCCATCTTATTGCCGTCCTGATAATTTTTGGAAACGTCATCGCCACTCTTATCTTCCAACCAAGGAATATACTTGGAAAGCCGTATCACGTCCTGCTTAAACATTTCCAGAAATTCGTCTCTGCTATATCTCTGATTCTGCATAATAATCCCCATCTTTATCATTTTCTTGCATAAAAAAACGCTACCTTCTGCAACCCACAGCCACATTATGACATGACTGTCAATCTTTCTAAAAGTATAACATATTATCTCGACTTTGCCAATGGTGCAAAAATCGTTTTACGCCCGATAAATCCAACAATTCTGGTCACAAATATGCCAAGAACCGAACCGCAGCTGTCAATGAAAACATCCCTTTTGGACGGCGACCTTCCTGACACAAATGTCTGATGATATTCATCCAAAAATGCAAACCCGACACAAAACGCCCCGGCAAACAGCACCAGCCAGATTCCCCGCATCCCATATACATAAAGGGGAAATGCCACGGAAACCGCCAAAAGAAAATACTCCGTAAAGTGGGCAAGCTTTCTTACATAAAAATGATATTCATCTGCCTTTTTCGCGATCATGGAATCATCCCAGCCCTTATCCAATACCGTGTTGGTCACTTCCACAATCGCCACACTTACCTTGTGGCTCAACGCCGCCGAATCTGCACCATCCTGTGCCGAAAAGTTAAAAATCACATACATCATAATAATTGCCGGCAAAAATGACAGCGGCTTCAATATAAAGCGTAAAAGCGTCTTAAAAAACAACCATATATATTTCATCTGTATATCACTCCTCGTATTTATCTTTTCACAAGCTTTTTACAATCAGCAAATAACCAGCTTTCTACCATCCATATACAAATCAACATAGCTGAACCAATTGATAATTCCGGAAATTTTCAAAAAATTAGCATAGGCTAACAACACGTCAGTCTATGCTAATTATAATCGCGTTATGATATTGGTGTCAAAAATATTTTTGATACCAGCCGCTTTGTGCTAGCCGTTTTGATACCGATTGCTTCTTTTCACAGAATATCTACAATCATTCCGCTGTATTCATTATTTTGTCAGAAGCATCATAATCTCATTGCTTCTTGCAATAAATTTGGTCATGGCTTCCGGACTAAGAGGCGCATTCTGCAGCTGTGCCAGATCATATAACTGCTCACAGATCATTTCTGTCTGATCTCCATCCTCATGCTCCATAATATAAGCAACCAGCGGATGGTTGGCATTTAATACCAATGTCTCGCCTTCGCTGCCAAACATTCCCATGTCCATTCCGTTGGCAGCATACATCTGCATCATATCCTGCATACGGCGTGCATCCTCAGAAACTGTCAGCACGGAAGAAACCTTTTTATTTTTCAGTTTTTCAATCTTAACTGTCAGTTTTTCTTTTTTCAGTGCTTTTTTCATCTTTTCGGAAATAGCTTCTGCCTTGGCATCATACTCTTCCTGGGCTTTCTTGGAGGTCTTTGTCTTGAATACATCTGTCAGATCCGCATCGATACGGCTGAACTTGATACCCTCGTTTTTATTTTCCAGCTGCTGTACAAAAGGCTGGTCAATACGCTCTGTCAGATATACGGCATCCATCTTGGCCTGTTTAAACATATTGATGTACTGGCTCTGCTGTTTCTCGTCTGTAACGTAGTAAATGACCTTTTCTTTCTTTTCAGCTTCGTCTGCATCCTGTGCGTCTTTGTCAGCGCCTTCCTCTACAACCTCTGCCTCAACTTTTTCACCATTTTCGTCTACGGCATTCTCTTCACTGTCGGGATCGATCGGTTTTACCTCCAGGCATTCCGGAAGGGTCATGTAGTTGCCTTCCAAATTCTTGAACAGGATATAGTCTGTCATCTTTTCACAAAACTTATCATCCTTTAAGCAGCCGAATTTGATAAAGGGAGCAATGTCATCCCAGCATTTTTCATATTCTTCTTTTTCGGTCTTGCACATTCCGGACAGCTTATCAGCGATCTTTTTGCTGATAAAGTCAGAAATTTTGGTCACAAATCCATCATTCTGCAATGCGGAACGGGATACGTTTAACGGAAGATCCGGGCAGTCAATAACACCCTTTAATAACATCAGATATTCCGGAATAACCTCCTTGATATTGTCGGCAATAAATACCTGATTGTTGTACAATTTGATCTTTCCTTCGATGGATTCGTACTCCATGTTGATTTTCGGGAAGTACAGGATACCCTTGAGGTTGAACGGATAATCCATATTCAGATGGATCCAGAACAAAGGCTCTTTATAATCGTGGAATACCTTGCGGTAAAATTCCAGATATTCTTCTTTTGTACAGTCTTTAGCGTTTTTAGTCCAAAGAGGATGTGTATCATTTACCAGCTCCGGACGTTTCTTGATCTTTACCTTTTTCTCGGGCTCTTTCGGATTGCCGTCCGCATCTTTTTTATCCTCTTCCTTGGGTTCGATCTTTTCTACTACTTCATCTGTCGGAAGGACCTCATCCTCTTTGACAATCTCGGTATCGGTTGTATTGTGCTTTCCGACATAAATCTCATACGGCATAAATGCACAGTATTTTTTGATAACCTCTTTTGCTTCATATTCGTTGCAGAATTTCAGGCAGTCTTCGTTGATATGCAGAGTAATCGTCGTACCAACCTCTTTTTTATCGCCATCCTCCATGTCAAATTCGGTACCGCCGTCACATTCCCAGTGAACAGCTGTTGCGCCTTCTTTGTATGAAAGGGTATCAATATCGACGCTGTCTGATACCATGAATGCAGAATAAAATCCCAGACCAAAGTGTCCGATGATCTGATCCTCATTGGTCTTGTCTTTGTATTTAGAAATAAAATCGGTCGCTCCGGAAAAAGCAATCTGATTGATGTATTCTTCGACCTCATCCGCTGTCATACCAAGACCGTTATCGGTGATCGTAACTGTCTTGTCTTCGGGACTTACTTCAACCTGAATCTGTGGCTTGTAATCAGCCGGCAGCTCATATTCTCCCATCATATCCAGCTTTTTCAATTTTGTAATGGCATCGCAGCCATTGGAAATCAACTCTCTGAAAAAAATATCATGATCAGAATATAACCATTTCTTGATCACTGGGAAAATGTTATCACTATTAATTGATAAATTGCCATGTTTGTTTGCCATAATAAAATCACATTCCTTTCT
>Ga0129314_1000207_pt1 | contig 71096 bp, 65 predicted proteins | sample O1111metagenome_FD_94431 | JGI IMG/M metagenome (GOLD analysis project Ga0129314, IMG submission 94431) | Orangutan individual fecal microbial communities from fecal samples from Wisconsin, USA - O1111 metagenome | ecosystem: Host-associated > Mammals > Digestive system > Large intestine > Fecal... | reverse complement strand
TTCTCCCTGGTATTCAGGCGGTAAAATGCTGTCTTTACAGAGGAGTTGTTGATTTCCAGCAATACCCCCTGCTCTTTTGCCTTTTTTACAAGACGTTCAAAATCCACCGGGATGTATCCGTCCTCCGGATGCCCGATGATATCCACATATGGATTTTCCATGGCCTTTAAATAGGCCTGTGTGTTTTCCTCCATGGTCCCGGCTTTTGTGCAGGCAGTGTGGAAGCTGGCAATGCACAGGTCCTGCCGCTTAAGGATCTCCTCATCCAGATCCACATTTCCCTCAAAGTCCAGTATGTTCAGCTCCACCCCATAAAGCATACGGACACCGTACATTTCCCCGGGCAGCACATGATAGTTCATAAAATGCAGCTTATGGCTGGAATCCGCCAGGGCCGGGCCGTGGTCCGTGATGGCCAAAAGCTCCAGTTTCCTGTCCGCCGCCGCCCTGGCCATCTCCGTCACTGTGGAGTAGGCGTGGGCGCTGGCAATGGTGTGGGTGTGGGTATCTAAAACCAATCTCATGTTTAATTACCTCCTAAAAAAACTGCACCCTGAAGTTTCCTTAAAACGTCAGAGTGCCCAGTATACGGCCATTTGCAAAGGTCTCGCTTCTGCTCATCCTGACCATACCCTCTTCTATCCTGTAACTATTATAACCGTACTTTTCCTGGAACCGCACCTTCCCGCCTCCCACGTTATCCCCGCAAAAGGACAGGCTGTCCGCAATGTGGCAGGGACGTCCCGCGGCCAGGCCCGCGTAGTGGTGATGGGTATGGCCGCATAGGATCAGGAAGATCCCGCTGTCCCCGATCAGTTCCAACAGTCTGCCGCTTTCCGGCAGGGGCGGGATCTGCCCCTGTTCGCACAGCAGATGGTGGTGGGTTACCAGGATGGCCGGGTGGTTTCCCACTTCCTTTAAGGCAGTCCTGAGCCAGTTGAGCCGTTCCTCGTCCAACCTTCCGTCCGGAACCCCCTGAGCCGAGGTGTCAAAGGAGATCACAGCAGTCCCATCCACCCACTCCACCTGGTGATAGGGCCGGCTGTCACAGGAACCTGCAGTTCTTTCTCCGTCCGTCCCCTCCTTTAACCACCCTTCCCTGAAGCTTTGTTTGTTATCATGGTTACCCAATGTCACCACCAGGGGAACATCCCCGATCCGCTCCCTGATATGGTGTTTCAGGCTTCTGTAATCCTCTGCGTTCCCATCTTCCGTCAAATCGCCGGTGACAACCACCAGATCTACCGTCTCCCGGTCCCCTGCCACCCGGTCCAGGCATTCATCCAGGAAAACCGTGGGGTTCTGCATGGCGGACAGCATGTTCTGATATCCATCTCCATTGGCGTTCCTGAACCCTTTTCCAAATTCTCTCCTGTAATGAATGTCTGACAGATGTAAAATATACATTTCCTATATCCTTTCCTTTTTCTGTCTCAGCCCCTATTTCAGCTTTTTGCGAATGTAACCTGCCAGGCTGTCAATGGCAAATACCGCCACGATCACACCGATCAGGATCACGCTCACCTTATCCCAGTTTCTGGCCTGGATGGCAAATACCAGAGGCGCTCCAATACCGCCCGCTCCTACCAGTCCCAAGGTGGTGGCGCTTCTCACCGCGATCTCAAAATGGTTCAGTGAAAGGGAGCTGTATATGGGCATAAGCTGTGGGATCCTTGCAAAAAACATGGTCTGCCAGAACCCGGCGCCAACGGCCGTCATGGCCTCCACCGGGCTCTCCTCCATGGCCTCCATTTCCTCGGTATACAATTTGCCCAGCATACCGATCTGATGGACGCCAATGGCCAGCACGCCTGCAAAGGGCCCTGGTCCTACCATCTTAACAAAAATAATGGCATAAACCAGCTCCGGGAATGCCCGCAGCACATTACAGACAAATTTCCCTGCCTTGGCCACCCAGGGATAGGAACGCCACAGGTTGGATGAGCTTAAAAGCGTAATGGGAAGGGCCAGGATCGTTGCAATGGCTGTTCCCAAACATGCGATCCCCAGTGTGAGAAGCAGAAGGCTGATCAGATCCTCCCCGCTTCCGTCATAGATATATCCCCAGGCCGGCTTTGCCAGTCCCCGGAACACATCCCCTGCCATGGATGGTGAAAAATACGCCAGGCCTGAATAATCGATCCCTGCAGCGGAGTAGACCAGAACCGCCAGCACCACGGCTGCGATCACCCATTGTTTCCTTGTTCTCTTATCCGTCATCATGCCAGCCTCCTTCTGATCGCCTCGCTGAGGCCGTCCACGGCCGCCACCACCACAAGGATCAGGAGAATGATGATGGACACCCTGTCGTACTGGAGCAGGGCCAGGGATGAATTAAGGATGATCCCAATTCCTCCCGCGCCCACATAACCCAATACCGCGGAGGCACGCACATTTACCTCCAGGGCATAGAAGGTATACCCGGCCACCTGGCTCATGATCTGGGGCGCCACGGACCAGAACGCAACCTGCACCTTGTTGGCCCCCACTGATACGGCAGCCTCAATAGGCCCCTCATCTATGGCTTCTATGGCCTCATACACAAGCTGGGAAACCAGACCAAAGGTAAACACGGCAATGGTCATAACGCCTGTAAACTCCCCGATCCCCACAATAGCAACCATCAGGGCTGCCAACAGCAAATTGGGTATGGTGCGTATAATGTCCAAGAAAAACCGGATCGCTGATGTAACCACACGGTTTCCCGTCACCACGGTGGTGCCTAAAAATGCCACCGGCACTGCAAACACCACCCCCAGGGCAGTTCCCACCACCGACATCTGGAGGGTGGAGATCATGGGACCGATCAGCTTGGGAATATAGGAAAAGTCAGGTTTCAGAAAGCGGGACAGGAAGCCGGACATCTGCTCCAGGTTTCCGAACACATCCAGGATATCCGCCTCTGTGACCCCAGCGCTTGCCGCAACACACAGGCCGATCACAAGCACAATGAACAGATGCTTATACCAGTTGAAATGGATGGTATCTTTAAGCTTCATCGGCAGCCCCTTCCTTTTCACTTCCAATATCCTTTCCGTAAATCCGTTTCAATTCTTCTGAAGTGAGTTCTGCCGGGGTCCCGTCAAAAATAACCCTGCCCGCCTGGAACCCCAGGATCCTGCCTGCAAACTCCTTTGCCAGCTCCACGGAATGGATGTTGATGATCACTGTCTTTTTCATATTCCGGTTGATCTGTCTCAGGTCTTCCAGGATCTTTCTTGTGGTCACCGGATCCAGGGATGCCACCGGCTCATCCGCAAGGATGATATCCGCCTGCTGCACCAGGGTCCTGGCAATGGATACACGCTGCTGCTGCCCGCCGGAAAGCTCATCACTCCTGGAGTGGAGCTTGTCTAAAAGCCCCACCTTTTCCAGTGCCTCACTGGCCAGCCTGTAATCTTCTTTGGAAAATATTCCCAGAATGCTCTTCCAGGTTGGATAATATCCCAGCCGCCCTGAAAGGACATTCTTTTGCACCGTGCTCCTCTTTACCAGATTAAATGTCTGGGAGATCATGCCGATATGACGCCGGATGACCCTTAGCTGCTTTTTCCCTGCCCTGGTTACCGAGACATCGTTGATACGTATATCCCCTTCCGTAATATCATGCAGACGGTTGATGGAACGCAGGAATGTACTTTTCCCAGCGCCGCTGAGGCCGATCACCGCCACCAGCTCGCCATCTCCAATGGACAGGTCCACCTGGTCCAGCCCCTTTACGCCGTTGCTGTATATTTTGGAAACATGTTCAAATATAATCATAACGCGTCCCTTTCCATCCAACCTTACTCAGCTGCTTTTGCCGTATAGTCCTTTACCGTATCATACACAGAGTCATTTGCTTCCTCATATCCCTTGTGGTTCCATAAGGACATGGCCTCCTGGCCTGCTTCATCATCTTTCATGTTCAGGAACACTTCCTTGACCTTTTCCTTTAATTCCGGCTCCATATCTGTCTGGACCGCAATGGCGTCATTGGGAATGTCCCCATCCGTGAGGTAGAGGACCCTTAAGTCCTTCAGCAGGTCATGATCTGAAAACTTGGACGCAAACACGTTCCTGGCGCCCTCAAAGACAAAACACGCATCCTGCTGCCCGCTTAAGACAGCGGTCATCTCACTTGGGATATCGTTGACCGTGGTGAGGGTGCAGTCCTTGGTTGGGTCAATTCCCAGATCCTTCATCTCCGCAACCGGATAAATATAACCGCTGGCCGAATTGGGGCTTAATGTGGCGATTCTTTTGCCCTTTAGATCCTCCAGTGTCTGAAGGTCACTGTCTGCCTTTACCAGCACCTCTCCCTTAAAGGTTCCGCTGAGCTTTCCCTCCTCAGGAAGGCCTGTCTCATGGCTGTAAGCTCCCAGCTGTGAGGTCAGGATCGCCTGCGCCGCTTTCTGATCCCTGGCCTGCACATAGGCGGCCGGAGGCATGATCCCGATATCCACCTTTCCTGAAGCCATGGCTTCCACAATGGTGGAATAATCAGTGGCCAGTGTTACATTTACTTTACATCCCAGCTTTTCAGACAGGTATTCTGCAAAGGGTTTTGCCTTTGCCTCCATGGAACCGTCATTATTGGTGGGTACAAACTGAACATTTAACTCCTTTGCCCCGGCAGATGCCTCTTTTTTACCGCCGCATCCGGCCAGCGCCAGCAGGCTTAACCCCAATGCTAATGTACAGACCACAACTTTCTTTTTCATGTCCCTGTTTCTCCTTTCGATGATACCGCTGTTTTCTTTGTCTGTTACCACTCCCAGCGCACAGGGGAACACACGGTTGTGCACTGAGGGCATATGAATCATAAAAAGTATACCAGACTGATTTCCCATTGCAAAATGACCTATGTCACATTTTGTATAATGTTTACTTACATTTTACGCCAATTTTCCAAAAAACCGCCTCCCGCTCTTGCGGCAGACCGAAACCTTGACTATAATGGGAGAGGAAAGGCCATCAGGCGGCAGAGGGAGGACTGACATGAGACGGGAGTATGATGATGAAAAACTGCATTCTTATATCCGGGACAACCATCTTGAAAACTATATGTCCGCTGATATTTTTACCATCTCAGAACTGCTCCTGTTTGATAAAAATGATTATCTTGTGCAGGCCGGATATCCCGCCGACTACCTGTGTTTCCTTGTAAACGGAGAGGTCATCATCTCCTCCTGCTCCACCAATGACAAGAGTACCTGCATCAGCTACTGCCGTCAGTTTACCATTATCGGCGAAGCCGCCTCCCTGTGGCAGATGGCGCCCTGCCGCAGCGTCAAAGCCCTGACCCGGTGCACCTGTATCGGCATCAACCTGACCAAACACCGCCAGATTCTGTTAAACGATCTTTTGTTCCTGCAGAATATATGCCAGATCCTTACCTGCAAGCTGAACTCTGAGAACGAACTGTCCCAGACCTTGTCGGAACCGCTGGAGGTACGGCTCTCCCGTTTTGTCCTTACCTATTCCGTCAACCAGATCTTTACATTTCAGCTGACCAACTGCGCGGATATCCTTAACACCAGCTACCGCCACTTGCTGCGGATGTTAAAATGCTTCTGCGCCATGGGCGTCCTGGAAAAAGCCAGAAACTGTTATGTGATCGTGGACAGGAAACGGCTGGAGGAGATCGCAAACGGAACCCTTGTAATCGGAAATCCCCAGGGAGGGGAACCGGTCTCCTAAAGCGCGGCGGTATAATACCCATATAAAAAATGCCCTAAAACCTCAGAATCTTATATTCTTACGGTTTTAGGGCATTATCTTTGTTTTCTAATTCACTACTTCGCGTAGTCGGTAACCCGGCTCTCACGTATTACATTGACTTTAATCTGTCCCGGATACTCAAGCTCGTCCTCAATTCGCTTCGAAACATCTCTTGCCAGCAATATCATATCGTCATCGCTGATCTGCTCCGGAACAACCATGATACGAACCTCACGGCCTGCCTGAATAGCAAAAGACTTGTCCACTCCCTTAAAGGAGTTGGTGATATCTTCTAATTGTTTTAATCTGTTTGTATATGTCTCCAATGTCTCACGTCTTGCACCAGGTCTAGCAGCAGATATGGTATCAGCTGCCTGAACAATGCAGGAGATGAGGTTGGTGGGTTCAACATCGCCATGATGGGACTCCACTGCGTTCAGCACGGTTGCGGACTCTTTGTACTTCTTACAAAGATCTGCTCCCAGCTGTACATGTGTACCTTCCATATCATGGTCAACGGATTTACCGATGTCATGTAATAAACCGGCACGTTTTGCTAAACGTACATCCACTCCAAGTTCCGATGCCAGAAGTCCTGACAGCTGGGACACTTCAATGGAATGCTTAAGGGCATTCTGTCCATAGCTTGTCCTGAACTTCATCTTACCAAGTAACTTAACCAGTTCGGGGTGAATTCCATGGATACCAACCTCAAGACAGGCGGCTTCGCCTTCTTCCCTCATGTTGTTCTCCACTTCTTTCTGTGCCTTCTCTACCATTTCCTCAATTCTGGCCGGATGAATACGTCCGTCCACAATCAAACGCTCCAATGCAATTCTTGCAACTTCTCTACGTATTGGATCAAATCCGGATAACACAACTGCCTCCGGGGTATCGTCGATAATCAATTCCACACCAGTCAGGGTCTCCAAAGTACGGATATTGCGGCCCTCACGTCCGATGATGCGTCCTTTCATCTCGTCATTGGGAAGCTGTACAACAGAAACTGTTGTCTCGGCCACATGATCCGCGGCACAGCGCTGTATGGCTGTCACCACCAGATCCCTGGCCTTCTTGTCAGCTTCTTCTCTTGCCTTGTTTTCAAGTTCCTTAATTAATTTAGCAGTGTCATGTTTTACATCTTCTTCAACAGATTTTAAAAGATATTCTTTTGCTTGTTCGGAGGTTAGACCGGATATCCGTTCCAGTTCCTGTATCCCCTGCTCATACTGGGCTTCCACTTCAGCTGTGCGCTTACTGAGAACATTTTCCCTTCTGACCAGGTCAGCCTCCTTCTTTTCCAGGGCATCTGCCTTTTTCTCAACGTTTTCTTCTTTGCTTAATACACGTTTTTCATAACGTTGAAGTTCCGCTCTTCTTTCCTTGGTTTCCTTCTCTAATTCATTTTTCGTCTTTAAAGATTCTTCCTTGGCTTCCAGGAGAGCTTCTCGCTTCTTTGTCTCTGCGGTTTTTAATGCTTCATCTATTATTTCCCTTGATTTCTCTTCTGCACTTCCTACTTTGCTGTCGTACTGCTTACGCTCATAGTTACGTGCTGCAAACCAAGTAATAATAGCCACAATTATCATAGCGATAATCATCATAGGGACCATTATCTCTGACACAGGAGCACCTCCTTATTTAATTTTCATTGTACTAACTACAACGTATTAATTTTATACTTTTTTCAGAATTATGTCAAGTATCTTCCCTCTATTTTCCCGTTAATACAGTCAATATAGACAAATTTTCAGCCCTGCCAATTCTGGTCCATATGGTCCGTTAATTCCCGCATAACTCGGTTGATTATCTCATAAGAATACCCTTTTCTGCCTAAATAGGCAGATAATCGGCCCTTTTCCTCATATGAAATCTCTCTTTTCCCCCTCAAACGCTTGCACAAAAGCTGTCTGGCGCTTTCCTCATCATCCACTTTGGATTGTGAAAAAGCCTCCTCAATATACTCCTGGCACACTCCTTTTTGCTGCAGATCATAGACCAGCTGCCTGCGGCTCTTCTTCTCACCATAGGATCGGATATAGCTGTCTGCATAGTCCCTGTCATTAATAAAACCATACTCCTTCAGGAAATTCATGGCATAATCCACCGCATCTTCGGGGTATCCGCAATCGGAAAGCTTTTTTTTCATCCAGGATTCTGTCTTGCCTGAGGATTTAAGCAGATATAGGGCGCGCTCCTTAGCCCGCCCTAATAATACCTCATCCAGGATCCTGCGGTAAACCGCTTCCTCCAGTTCCTTTCCCTCTTCTATGCCAAACCGTTCCACCTCACCTCTGTATAAAACAAAGGCAAAGCCTTCCTCAAGGAAGACTTTGCTCTTTTTCTTATCTACAGGGGTGATGGATGTGACCATCATACCAGCCCGGGAGCATCTTCGGTCTTAGCTCCCTCCGGTGCCTTGGTCTTCAAGGTCTTGGCAGCTGCATTCTCAGCCGCCTCCATGGCTTCTTCGGCTCCCGGCAGCTCATATCTGGCCCTTACCTTTGCCTCCACCTCAGCCATCATGGCCGGGTTATCCGCCAGGTACTGCTTGGAGTTCTCACGGCCCTGTCCAATCTTGGCACCGCCGTAGGCAAACCAGGCACCGCTCTTCTCTATGATATTCTCCTTAACTGCCAGGTCCAGGATATCTCCTTCCTTGGAAATGCCCTTGCCAAACATGATATCAAATTCAGCTTCCTTAAACGGAGGCGCGATCTTATTCTTAACCACCTTTACCCGGACACGGTTGCCGGTCACTTCCCCGCCCTGCTTTAAGGTTTCGATCCTGCGCACATCCAGACGCACGGATGAGTAAAACTTCAGGGCACGTCCGCCAGTGGTGGTCTCCGGGTTGCCAAACATAACCCCTACCTTCTCACGGAGCTGGTTGATGAAAATAACAATACAGTTGGACTTGCTGATAACAGCAGTCAGCTTACGGAGGGCCTGGGACATCAGTCTTGCCTGGAGGCCAACATGGGAATCACCCATCTCTCCATCGATCTCCGCCTTGGGAACCAGGGCAGCCACGGAGTCCACGATCACAATATCAACGGCGCCGGAACGCACCATGGTCTCAGTGATCTCCAGGGCCTGCTCTCCGTTATCAGGCTGGGATATGTACAGGTTATCAATATCCACGCCGATATTCCTTGCGTACACGGGATCCAGGGCATGCTCCGCATCGATAAAGCCGGCAATACCTCCCCTCTTCTGAACCTCCGCCACCATGTGCAGCGCAACCGTGGTCTTACCGGAGGACTCCGGTCCGTAAACCTCTATGATCCTTCCCTTGGGAACACCGCCCAAGCCCAGGGCAATGTCCAGGCTGATGGAGCCGGTGGGAACTGTCTCGATATTCATATTAGCCCTGGAATCCCCCAGCTTCATCACGGATCCCTTGCCATATGCTTTCTCTATCTGTGTCAGGGCCGCATCAAGGGCCTTTAACTTCTCTTCTTTATTCATATCTCTGTTGATTATATTACTTTTCTCTTCTCTGGCCATCATATCCTCCAATGCGAACAAATGTTCTCTAACAGTTACAATCATAGTATAATTCAATGAAAATGTCAACCACTATTTTCCCGGGATTCCCCCTTTCCACGCTGTTCTTTCCTTGTGAGTACCGGGCGAACCGCCCCTTCACAGGTGCCTGTGCATGCACCCAACAGACCGCGCCGCGGCGCAGACCAAAGCTGTCGCAGGTAGATGCCTGCGGAAGTAGTTTTAGGATAGCATAGAAAGGAAGGTTTGGCAACAGGAAGGTTTGGCGGCAGGAAGGCAGCAGGGTTCCTCTGCCTGTCTGCATCCGCCTGTCCCTTTTGGCTCTCGCCTTAGCGGTTGCCGGAAAGAATGCGGTATAGTCCGGGTGAAAAGCGGGTCAGGACTTTTACCAGCAGGGTATTGATGGCTACCATCATAAGGGGCATGAAAAAGTAGGCAGCCAGCGCGGAGGCCGGGTGAGAAGGCAGGATCAGGGCTCCTGCCTTGTTAAAAAGGCGGACCCAGGCAAAGTGGATGGCATAGAGGAAAAAATTATGCTTCATCCACTCCCCGGCCAGGGGAAGGGGGAGAACCGCCAGGACGGACCAGACAGCGGCAACGCCCCATACCCGGTACAGGACGATCGCAAGAGCCCTGCCATGCAGAAGGCTTCCCGGAAGGGACAAAAAAATGAGCAAAAGCAGGGCAGAACCCAGGAGGGCAAACAGCTTTCCGGCGTGTGCCGGGCGTGCTTCAGCCCCTGCCCCCCATGCAGTGCGGTGAAGGCTTATATAGGCGGCAATGCAGAAATAGAACAGGGCATCCATGTTCAGGTGCGGAAAATCCCAGCCTTTCCACAGGGCAAAGGCGATCAGGAGCAGGGCCGCTCCCCCGGTCAGAGTCCGTCTGAAAACAGGATAGATAACAGGGGCCAGGGCAATGAGGATAAGGAGCTGGTACAAGTACCAGAATACGGGATTATAAGCGTAGTTTATAAGGGCATCCAGAAGGTTGGGCAGGTTAAAGGGAATGGGAGGTTTTCCTATGAGGCCGTGTATTGCCGGTATATGGGTGACTGCCACATACCCTGCATAATACAAAAAATTCCAAAGCAGATAGGGAATTAGGATGCTTTGAATGCGGGATCTCCATTTGGCGGCCAGAAGGGACCACTGAAAATTGCGGTAGAACAGATAGGAAGACACCATGAAAAAGCCGGGCACTGCGATCTGTCCCAGGTCTTCGCCCAGAATACGTTCCAGACGGCCCGCACGGGCAGCGGCCTCTGTGGCTCCCAGGTATAACTCTGCATTAAACGAATGCACCCATATGACAAGGATACTGAACAGAAATGTGATCCAGTAGATCCGGTTGCGAAACTGCCTGTCTTCCATAAAAGATATCCTCCCCTTGATAATGGTGTTCGCCAAAAATCTCCTGGCACTCAGATTTGAGAGATGGGTTTTTGTCGGTTGTACATAAATTTGTGAGGCGTACACGGTGTGTACGTTAAATCAATCTGTGTGCGGCCGGCGGGAAATCAGCCGCAAAGATGGGTGCCGGGGAAACTTCGATCGAACACAATGTACGCTCCCGAAAAAGAAAGACCGCTTCCCGGGACCTTACAGCCCTCATTACCGGAAAACGGCCTTTGGATCATTTGCGAACAGCAGGGTTCAGACACATACTGTGCTGTGTCGTCCACCGTACCTACGCTAAAGACCTAACTGCGGTACTGTGCCAGCAGCTTGTTGATCCTCTTGGTAGGTGTGAGCAGATCGCTTAATGAAGCATCATGATTCAGGTTGTCAATGATAAGGGCAATGTACTTGCTCATATCAACGTCAATGTAATACGGTCTTTCAAGCAGGTCAGGAGTCTGGTAAACCAGGTTGGTGGTCAGGATCCTGTCTATGATACCCTTTTCATAGTACTCGTCAAACTTGGTAAGCCCGCCGGTAAATAGACCAAAGGTAGCGCATACAAATACCTTTCTGGCTTTTCTGCGCTTCAGTTCCTTTGCGACATCCAGCACGCTTTCCCCTGATGAGATCATATCGTCAATGATCAGCACATCCTTGTTCTCCACGCTGGCTCCCAGGAACTCATGGGCCACGATTGGATTACGGCCATTGACGATTCTTGTGTAGTCACGGCGCTTATAGAACATACCCATATCCAGTCCCAGCATGTTGGCAAAGTACACGGCACGGCCCGTACCGCCCTCATCCGGGCTGATGACCATCATATGGTCGCTGTCGATTTGAAGATCGGTCTCATTTTTCAGAAGGTATTTTAAGAACTGATAAATCGGCTGAACCGTCTCAAATCCCCTGAGAGGAATGGCGTTCTGGACACGTGGGTCATGGGCGTCAAAGGTAATGATGTTCTCCACTCCCATGTTTACCAGTTCCTTAAGGGCCAGGGCACAGTCCAGGGACTCCCTGCCGGAGCGCTTGTGCTGTCTGCTCTCATATAAGAAAGGCATGATCACATTGATCCTGTGGGCCTTGCCCGCAGCGGCCGCGATCACACGCTTTAAATCCTGAAAATGGTCATCGGGAGACATATGGTTGGTCATTCCAAAAAGGGAATAGGTGAGACTGTAATTACATATGTCAACCATGATATACAGGTCATCCCCACGGATGGACTCAAGTACAAGCCCCTTGCCTTCGCCAGAGCCAAACCTGGGCGTAATCGCATTTATAATATAGGAATCCCTTTGATATCCTGAAAATGCAATCGTAGATTTGTGCTCGCTCTCCCGCTCCCGTCTCCAGTCTACCAGATAAGCATTTACCTTGTCCCCCAGTTCCGTACAGCTTTTCAGCGGAATCAGACCCAGCGGTCCTACCGGGATAGTCTCAATGATCTTTTCCTCATATAACATGGTTTTAATCCTCCTGTTTTAGCCGGCGGCCTCTTTGCCGGACCGGCATATACTTTTATACCATCATTCTCCATGGTTCGTCAAGGGCATATCCCTTAGGAATTACCATGTTTTGCGGTTATTTTTTTAACAGTCTGATATCCCCACCGTACAGCGGGATCATCCTGTACCCGCTCATGATCCTGGATGTCACCCTGTCCGTGTAGGAATCCCTTAAACGGGCCGGAGACAGATTGGTGGAAATAATCGTGGAGCGCTTCATGTTCATCCGCTCATTGATGCAGTAGAACAGCTGGGACGAGGTAAAGCTGTTGTTCAGCTCCGTACCCAGGTCATCGATGATCAGCAGGTCACAGTCCAGGATAAAGCGGTACATATCCCTCATATCCTCTGCATTTTCATAGTCAAACTTATTCCTGGAAAAAACCTCAAACAGGTCACTGGCGGTAAGGTAGACAACGGAATGGTACGTGTCCATCAGTTCCCTGGCAATACAGTTGGTGAGAAATGTCTTCCCCACCCCGGTGCTTCCTGTAAACAGAAGGTTCTCGTGCTGCTTGTCAAACTCCTTTACAAAATCCCGGCATTCCTTCACCACCCGTCTCATGTAGGCGGCATTGGTCATGCCGATCTGAGGAAGTATCTCCTTGTCATCATAGTATGCAAAGGACAGGGCTGAAAAATTCTCCCGCTCCAGAACATCCTCCAGATTGGACTGGTCATGGAGCAGCTTCATCTGGGCCTTGAGGAAACAGTGGCATTTCTTTCCGTCCACCAGGCCCGTGTCCCGGCAGTCAGGGCAGCGGTACTGTAGCTCCAGATAGTTGTCCGGATAACCTGCCGCCTTAATGATCAGAGCTTTCTGTTCCCGCAGATCCTGAAGATCCTCCCTCAGCTTGTCAAGAACGCCCGTCTCCCCCTCCAGCAGCTTCCTGGCGCAGGCCACGGAGCGGCCGGCGATCTCCGCCTCCAGTTCCCTGATCACAGGCAGCTTCCTGTAAATCTCCCGGCGGCGTTCCTCCAGCTGGTGGTGGTTCTCGATCTGCTGTCTTCCATATGCCCTCATGATTGCGTCATACTGGGAATTGCTAAGTGCCATTGTCTGTTCTCCTTACTATTGCTGCTGGCCTACCCATTCCTTTACCTGCTTTAACATCAGGGCATCGTAGTCCGTGTCCCTCTGTTCAAAATTATGGAACTGGTTGGGAGCTCCTTTTCTGGGACGGCTGCCCTGGGTGCTTACGCCTGTGTCATATTTCTGGAGGCGCTTGTCCCTGGCCTGGGCATTCTGCTCCTTGTCCGCCATGCGTTTGTGGTCCAGTTCCCTGATATCCCCCAGAACGCGGACTCCGGACTTCTTCCAGTCCGTGAGGATCTTATCCGCATACTGGAAGCTGGGGTTGTGGATCGCCGTGATGGTCCTGTCACAGGCCTCCAGCACGACCTCCCTGGTAAAGCCGTAATCCCTGAACCATTTATCCATTAGTTTCTGCTCCGGCGCGGCCGGCTTTCTGCTGTTGATTCCAAATGCCTTCATCACGGCAAAGGAATCCTTATTATAGGCGGATGAATAATCCTTGGCCTCCTGGGCCGTGCGGATCCCCTTTTCATGCCAGTTCCTGGCCACTGCCTCAATGTAACGCACTGAGGTATGGCCATTCTGTACACAGTATTCCACCAGGTACTCCAGCAATTCGCTTCCCATCCCCAGATCCTCATACAGGTAAGCGAACACTTGGCAGTCCCTTGGTGTAAAGACCTTATTCATATACTTCTGGGCAATGTAGAGAAGCTGGGAAAATTCCTCGTCCTGGGAAAGGCGGTTTACCTGTTCCGCTGAATACACAGGCGTGTCCCCGGCTTCCCGGACCTCAATTGTAGGTTCGCCTGAGGCCTGTCCCGCAGGGTTCTGCGCCATGGCATTCCGTCCCATAAGGTTCTGCCCTGTGGGATTCTGCCCCATGGGATTCTGTCCAGTGGAGTTTTGTCCCGCGTCATTCTGTCCCACGGAGTTCTGTTTCATACCGCTCTGTGCCGCGCTGCTCTGTGCCATGCTGCTCTGTGCCATGCTGCTCTGTACTATGCTGCTCTGTGCCATGCTGTTTTGTCCCGGGGGATTCTGTTCAGTGCAGCCCTGTCCCCGGCCATGTTGCTCACGGCCCACAGGATCATAGATCCCCTGTTCCCTTACAGCATATTCCCTTGCCCCCTGGTTCCTTAAAGGAGCTTCCCTTAAAGATCCATCCTTTAAACCGCGGTCACCGGCAGTCTGTCCGCTGGAGCTGGGCACTTCCCGGCACTCCGGGCAATCCCCCTGCCGCCCTTCCATGGCAGCCGTGATCACGCCCTGCTTTTCCCAGTATGAAAGCGCCCTCCGCACATCCGATTCCGTATGGTTAAGGGCGTCAGCTATCTGTTCTATGGTAATATCTTCATCCTGATGGCGCAGCACATAGAGATATACCTTCACATATTCCCCGTTGGCAGCCGCCATATATTCATCAATAAACTCATGAGCCACCGCCGTGGACGGCACGCTCCATCTGTCCTTCAAATTCCCACCCATGTTCACCACTCCTTACTGCTGTCCGGCTCATTCCCCCTGCCCGCCGATACCGGGCTCCATGGAAAAAAGCCTGTCAAATACAGTGACAATGCCAATCAGGCGGCATATTCATATAATAACACATCCACTTACAAAAGAAAATAGGCGCATTTTTACACAATCCGACTTGTGGACATTGTGGATAATGTGGATAGATAGTGGACATAATTGTTCTCAGGCATGTCCAAATCCCCTTTTTTCCGTATAAATCCTGGAAATTCGGAATTGATTGACATTTTTTTATGTTAATCAAAGAATCCACATAGCTTCTTTACATAAAATGTTGAAAACTATGTGGATAATGTGGATAACTACTGCCCTAACAGCTTTTCCCCTACTTTTACAATGTCTCCGGCTCCCATAGTTATCAACAAATCACCGTTCATACAATTTTCCAAAATAAATGTTTCTATCTCATCAAAAGACGGGATATAATGGACCTCTGTGCCCAGCTTTTTGATCCGGTCCGCGATATCCCTGGAGCTCACTCCCAGGGTATCCGTCTCCCTGGCAGCATAGATATCCGCCAGGATCACCACATCCGCTGAGGAAAGGGTATCTGCAAACTGGTCTAAAAATGCCTTTGTCCTGGTATAGGTGTGGGGCTGGAACACACACCACAGCCTTTTGTGGGGATAATTCTTCGCAGCCGACAGCGTGGCCCTGATCTCCTGAGGATGATGTGCATAGTCATCAATGATGGTGACTCCGCCCACCTCACCTTTTTTCTCAAACCTTCTGTCCGTGCCCGTAAACTTTTTAAGGCCGGACATAACCGCATCAAATCCCACTCCCAGTTCCATGGCAACGGCAATGGCTGCAAGGGAATTATATACATTGTGTTCACCGGTCACTCCCAGTGTAATGCGATTAACGATCTCTCCCTGCACCACCAGGTCATAGGATGGCCTTGCGTATTCGTCATAGGATATATTCTGTGCCGTATAGGTGCTGGCAGCGTCCTTTCCAAAAGTCACCACCCGGCACTTTAAGCCCTTTGTTATCTCATCCACCGCCTCAATACCGCTGTTCACCACCAGAAGTCCGGCAGCCGGCAGCTTCTCAGCAAAGAGCCGGAAGGAATGGCGTATGTCCTGGATATCCTTAAAGAAGTCCAGGTGGTCTTCCTCAATATTCAGTATGACCTCCATGGTTGGGAAAAAGGACAGGAAACTGTTGGTATACTCACACGCCTCTGTCACAAAAAGCTCCGGCCCGCCCACCCGGATATTGCCTCCGATATCCTGAAGGATACCACCCACGGAAATGGTGGGATCCATGTCGCCTGCCAGCAGTATATCCGTGATCATGGATGTGGTGGTGGTCTTTCCATGGGTTCCGGACACAGCCACCGCCTGCTTATAGTTGCGCATCATCTCCCCCAGGAGTTCAGCCCTGGAAAGCATGGGAATCCCCTTTTCCTTTACCGCCATGAACTCAGGATTATCCTCATGGATGGCCGCCGTATACACCACCACATCAATCCCCGGCTCCTTCTCAATATTGGCAGCCCTCTGGCCGTAATACACCCTTGCCCCTCTATCCGTAAGGCGGTCTGTAAGCTCTGTCTCATGGGAATCAGAGCCAGTGACCGTAAACCCTTCTTCCAGAAGGATCTCGGCCAGGCCGCTCATGCTGATGCCTCCGATTCCTATAAAATGAACATGTTCTGGTTTGCTAAAATCTATCTGATACATAATAAATTGTCCTTCCCTGTGCCTTCCCGGCTGTCTTAAGCGCTGTCTGCACAAAAATATCTCTTCCTTATTATATCAAAAAAAAGCTGAAATGCTATAAGAAAAATGGAGAATTACCGGTTCCACGGCAATTCTCCATTATGGACTTTATCAAAATATATGGTGCGCAGGCAGCATTTATGCTGTCCTATGTCTAAAAACCAGGTCTTTATACCTGACCAGGGTGATGAGCAGGGCATTGCCAAGGACTCCGATTGCAAGGATCTCGCCGATCCCAACCGTTCCCATGGCTACAAGGATCAGGTCCTCTGAACCATAGGCATACCTGAGAACCCATGGAATGATAATGGTATTGGCCAAAATAGGCGGAATACACACAAACCACCTGTGCCTCCTCACATACCATGATCCTGCTGCTCCAATGAGTGTGGCCAGGCTTCCGAATACCACGTCCAGCGGCATGGCGCCGCAGAGCAGGTTGGAAAGCAGGCACCCCACAAACAGTCCCGGCACGGCAGCCGGCGTAAAGAACGGCAGTATGCACAATGCCTCCGCGACCCTGAACTGGACCGGGCCAAAGCTGATGGGCGCGAACACCATAGTGAGCACCACATAGATGGCTGCAATCATGGCCCCCTGGACCAGCATGTACAGCTTGGTGTTGTTTTCTCTCATATTCTGTTGTCTCCTTTAGTTTTGTTTTAGGTGTGGAAGGTCTCGAACACACCGGTCTGTGATTGCAGATCGTCCCTGAAATGCTGATAGGCACTGGGAATCTGCGACCTTATTGCAGGGGATAGTTTAGCATATTAAGAGGTAAAATGCAAGCCGTACCCACAATTTACCCACAATGAAATTTTTGTATAGGAAAAGGGCCGTTTTCGTTCCTTTAAAATGCATTTGCTATCAATTCCATTTCCTCCGCTCTGGTTGTGGGCAGTACATGGGAATATAGATCCATGGTCATTGACAAGGTGGAATGTCCCAGGATAGTCTTTAACGTCTGTGGTTTCATTCCATTCTCTATGGCCCTTGTTGCGAATGTATGACGAAAACAGTGGGGAGTGAACCGCTCAAACGCTGTGCCATCTGCATTGATCCGCTTAACGATCCTGTCAATCTCATTTTGCAGCCGTTCCCTGCTTATTGGTGTGCCGTCTGGTAGGTGAAATATATATCCGTCCATCCGCAACACCTTTTCACCGTAAACCGTTTTCTGCCTGTCTATAATCATGACCATATCCTTAGTAAGAGGAATATCTCTCCTGGATGTGGCTGTTTTGGGTACATCCTCAAAAAATCCCTGACCTGACGCATATTTAAGTGTCCTCTGTATGTGTAATAAGTTGGCTGCCTTATCCACGTCTGACAGCTTCAATCCCCGTATTTCACCGCCTCTTAATCCCGTCCTGATTGCCAGGGCAAACAGGTTATATAAATAGCTGCCTTTGGCATACTCCATGAAAATATCCTGTTCCTCTTTCGTGAATACCCGGCGCTGTTTCTTTGGACTCCCTTTTGGCAAGGTTGCCATGGGGACCGGATTACATTCTATCAACCCATTCTTCATTGCCTGTTTAAAGCACCCGTTAAGGATTGCTGATACTACCTTAATGCTTGAAAGTGCCATTCCCTTCTTTACCAGACCGTTATATAGTTTCTGTATATGCTCCCCCCTGATATCCACCAGTTTCTTTTTGCCCAAGCTTTCCTTTATGTATATATTGAAATAATCCGTATATGAAATAATCGTTCCGGTCTTAACCTGATTCTCCTTATACTGTTCCATCCAGGTCTTGAACCACTCCTCAACTGTAATCTTTGAACTAGCAATAAACTCTCCATGCTCCAGCTTATACCGCAGCTCTGTCATTTTCTTCTTTACTTCGGTAATGGTATCCCCATAAACGGAATAACTTTGATAATCCACCTTTACCCGGCCCTCATACTTCCCATTGGCCCTCTGCCGGATTCCCGGCGGCAGAGGCTTTCCATTCTTATCCACTGCCATGTGATCACACCCTTTCTATCCGTAGCCGGGGCGCTATTCCTGTCCCGGCCACTCCATACACTCCACCATAAAAGCAACCCCGTATTTAAAGCCGCTGATAAATCCGTACTCCTGACTACAACAGCTTATCTCCAGGCAGATTTCCTGTATCTCCTCAAAGCCCTCCCGATCCCTCAGGGGATTTTTGATCCGCTCGATCTCTCTATGTAATGGCTCCAGCGCCGCTGCGGTCTGTGTAAGTTCCCCATAAACCAGACCATATATTTCCTTTAATAATCTAATCATAATATCCCTTCTTTCTGAATTCTCATTTCTAACCTTTTATGTGGATAAATATGGGGCGTAGGTGTCCGGGGAAGTTTCCCTTTACTCTCTGCCCCTCCGGGGATGTAGTTGCTGCATTCCTCGTGGTCATTTCAAAAACGCCATCCGCTGCATTAGTTATAATCTTCTACTTTTTGATTGCAAAGGGATAATTCTGTGCTATAATCAGAATATCCCTACTGCATTGGTGTGTGGTCGGGTATTGTTTTTTCAGCCCTGTGTGTTTGCCGACACATGGGGTTTTTAAATGCTCTATTGCGTTTTTTGCGTTTCTCTGCTCCAGGTGGGTATTTCTGCACCTTAAGCAGTTTAAATGGAAACTATCTGTTTTCGCCTGTACTGGACTTTGATAACAGACCATCAGCGCGCATAGCCTCCATCCGTTCTTTTGCCTGTCTCCGCTGTTCTTCTGAAACCTCCCGTGGTGGGCCAATCTTTACCCAACTGATAGGAACATGAGCAAATATACTGCCATCCTTATTCCTGGCCAAAAGTTCACATTCCCCCGGCCGCTCTGCCGCCAACTTTTCAATACGGGATTTAAACCTCCCTTGGGTGAGCGTGAGGGATGCTTGGCTCTCGTCCCGTATCCACTCAATCACGTTTTCTTTGTAAGGCTCCATTTAATGATAATCTCCTTTCCCGGTGTGTGGCTCCGGCAGAGGCTCTATGTAATTACCGTTACTCCCTTCTGCCGGATGCTTTGCTTTATCAGCCCTGTGCGTTTACGGTGAATCTCATGGCCTGGGACTTGCCCATGTATTTCTGGTAAAGCTTAGGATGATCTGCTGCAAATGCCTTAGCATTAAATTTGTTACTGATAACAGCCTTAAACCTGACCATCCAGTCCCCTACCTCTGTTTCCTCCTGGCCCCTGGCCTGTAACTCCTTCTTGATATCCTCCTGCAGGATTTCCCTTTGCTTTTCAATGGCTTTCTTCTGGGCCTCCAGTGCCTTAAGTTCGCTGACTTTCTTAAGTAATGTTCTCTCTGACATATTGTGATCTCCTTTCCGTACAGCCCCTATCATTCTTGCGTGTCTATTGCTTTTGGCTCACAGGTACGATTGATAGGTTTGTGGGGAATTGTCTGCCCCGGCTGCTTTTGTTTTCCTTTGATAATTACATTATACAGCAATCGCTAAATACTGTCAAGCATTTTATTAATTCATTACTTTACATTCTTGATTTATTGCTTGATTATATACAGCAAATGATGTATACTATCTTTAGGAGGTGTTTCTATGACCATTGAACAAAAAATTAATATGGCTTTATCTTACAAAGGTATAAGTCAAGCGGAATTGGCTCGTAAAATTGGTACTACCCCATCAAATCTTAATCAAAAAGTCAAACGCAACACATTAACAAAAGAAGAACTAGAAAATATAGCAAACTCTTTGGGCGCATCATACCGGGCAGAATTTATTTTTCCAGATGGAACCATAATATAATCTCAGGAAGGAGTATAAACCATGAGCAATAGAGACTTAGCCAAAAATCTGATAGACCAAATACCAGAAGGAAAGCTTGTTTTCATCATTCCATACCTTCAAGGAGCCGCCATACCAGATGAAACACCCAATGCGGAAACACTAGAGGCTTTTGCAGAGCTGGAGAATGGCGGCGGTCATATTTTTACCGGAAGCACTGAGGCGCTTATCAAGGAATTGATGGAGGACTGACTATGCTGGATGTACGGTATTCCACCAAATTCAAAAAGGACTTTAGAACCTGCATGAAACGCGGCCTTGATGCATCCCTATTCCAAAAGGCAGTTGATACTTTGAGGATTCCAGCTCCCTTACCGCCCCAAAATAAAGAGCATAATTTGTCTGGTAATTACTCTGGTTATCGGGAATGTCACTTGCAACCAGATTGGTTATTGATTTATCAGCAAACCGATACCGAACTACATTTACACAGAACCGGTACACATTCTGACCTGTTCGGAATGTAAACCATTGCAGCAGAACCATACCGGGACTGCTGCTTTTTCTTTGTCCTCTGCCTCTTTTTCCCATGTTCACAGCTGAAAAATCAGCCGCCAAATTACAAACCTGTTCCCCGGCTCCACGGTCACAACCAAATGGTTGCCAGCTCCATCCTGACTGTATCCTTCTGCCCTGCCTCTCACAGGCTCTACAGGCCACGTCCTGACCTTTTATGTCCTCTTCCCATACTTTTATCGTTCAAGCCACATACTTGAATGCGTGCGATACTATACCGAGCGCACGCTATTATTGTTCCGAACGTTCGCATGGAAAGCTGTGTATCCAGCGCACACCTTATAATATAGCGTTACCAATGGAGTACACTATAAGGCAGCGGAGTACTACAACGGAAACTCCCTTGTTTTCCCTGGTAATTGTGTTGTTTTGTAAACATTCGTTTCGTTTTGAAATCTTAGCAAATCTTAGCATTGTTAGCAAATGTTAGCGTTTGTTAACCTTGACAATTCCCAACATTCGTTGATCTGAGGAGAGCGGCATTTATGTTTGTTTTGTAACCGCGTTCCTTTATGGTAACCAGGTTGGGAATTATAAGTCTCTGCCTATTGCAGCATAGCGTCTTTCTGCCTTTTCTTCCATTTTTTTCCTCCTATTCAGCGAAACGAAACGCCCATTTTTTTTTGCCCAAAACTAGCAACCCTATGCGCTCGGCGACCCGTATCGGGGTCTTGTCTCTGGAAGGACCCGTTTACCTGATAGATCAGAAACTTCACGCTCTGGGAATAGTCACATTCATCAGCCTATGGATGGGCCTCTTTCTTTGCCATTTCTACGTCTATGTATAATGCTCTCATAGGATACTTACCATAATCGCTGCCGTTGAAGATGTTCTCCAGTTCGTCCATTTCAAAATCCCCCAGGACTTCCGATATCCCACAGACAGTAAAGCCTTGCTGCCTTACCTCTGTCCGTATCCTGGTGACTATCTCCATATCACCCTCCATGCATTCCGGCGGCGTGATGGTCTGCATTGGCTTATGGAAGTGATTCCCCCGGTTGTCGCAGTAATCTACCATTAAGTTTCTGGTTAAAATCGGTATCCCTATTGATTCAAATAATTTGGTCAATATCATGTGCCTCTCCTCTCTTTACTCTGCCATTCTCATATACCCACAGGCTTCGTGCAGGAGTACGGTAAAACCCTTATAAATACTATATTTTTTACCCTACTCACGCACGGTTCCACTGGGTATAGGATTGGTCAGCTTACAGTAATGGACCTTAGGTTTAAAACCTCTGCTGAAATAGACTATCTGCCCATCTTTTTTCAACTCTGCCTTGGCCCTCTCCAGCGTCCCCTTAGAAATCCCCATAGCCTTCATCATACCATCCAAATCCGCCGTTTCCTTCTCCCCATCCTTCAGATAGTCCAGTATGAAAGCTTTGGCATCCTCACGTGCCGGGGCCTGATACGTGGCCGCCGCTGCCGTCACATAGTCTTTGTCCTTCTTATCCGTATAACCCTCAAACTCCACCTTCCCGGAATCCAGATGAAAAAGGACTGTCTGAGCCAGTGGGCCGTAATTGCTTTTCTCCTGGGATATGTAGCGTAGGCCGCCATTGGCCTCCCCGGCAATCAGAACGCTTCTGGCAATGTCCCATATATCAGCGCTGTCTGCTATGCGTTTACGTCCCCATAACCCTGCCTGCTTATTGGTATGGACAATAATAATAAAGGTTGTCCCGTACTTCTCTCCTAGGCCAATCAAAGGGTTTAAACACGCCCTCATGGCATTCCTCTGCCCCATCTGGATATCAGGCGGCACATAACTCTGTAAAGGGTCAAATATAACCAGTTCCGGCCTATGCTCCTTTATTAAATCCTCCAACAAGGGGGCATTAAACTTAATCTCCGGGAACCGTTCATCTGCTAAATCCAAAGATAAAACATTTTCCAGTTTTGCGCCAGATCTCCGCAGCCTCCCCTTTAAGGTATACTCTGCTGAATCCTCAGAGGAAAAGAACATTACCCACCCCGGTACACAATTCTTTGCGAAGGGGTTATCCTGATTAAGGAAGCACTGCCCGCCACTGCTCACCGCCGCAGCAATAGAACACCAAACCGTGGTTTTGCCTGAACCGCCATCCCCGGCCAGGACTGTTATCTGTCCTCTGGGTATGTAGTCTGTCACCAGCCATTCCGGTTCCTTTTCTTCAACGGTATCCATAGATACCAGATTCACGAGCCCCTTCTTGATGATCGGCTGGAAACTCCGTGTCTTATGATCGTAAGTAGCTGTATACGGGGCCGTTCCCTTTTGATAGCGTGTAAGCGCAGGGAATACCTCTTTCTTCAATTCCTGATCCGTAAGAGGCGGCACACATTTGGCCTCGTTCTCGGCCCTCACAGCCGCCATGATAGCATCATCTGAAAGCCCTTTTGCCTGTTGGCTGCATACCAGTTTGACCATTGTCGTTGTCCGTTGTCCGTCCGGTATCTGCTCCGGTATTTCAAAAGGGATTGTCTCCGGATCCTTCATTACAGGGCCTACAAGAAAATCAAATACCGCTCCGCTCGCCTCTGCCAGTGGATACAACATGGGGTCCTGTTCCCATTCATAAGTATTCCCGTTTGGGTGTATGCTAGGAGGCGCCACAACATAACCGCCATCCCCTCTTATATCTATTCCCTCATAAATCCCCGTGCGATTCCTGACAGTGGATGTATCATGGTAAAAATAGTGGTATCCACCGCGGCCAGTTATCGCCAGCCACGTGCTGTTCGGTAGTTTCTCATGCTCTGCTTCCCACTCCCGAAGCGTTACACGGCCATCTATTCCCTTATCCTTATCCACATCCAGATCAATCACCACAAGCCCACCCGAAACGGCTCCTGTGGCTATTCCAATGTTTGCCGTAGGCCAGCGGCTCCACCAGCTTTCAATCTGCGCCGGATCCTTAGAGGCATCCTTCAGCCCATGATCTGTAAGCGGCTGTTTGCTCCTGGGCTTAATAGGAAATACCGCCATTCCCATTCCTGCATAGTGTAACGCCCACTGCTTCATGTTTCCTTCCATTCGTCTATCTCCATTTCGGCAGAGGTGCCCCACTGCCGCAGCAGCTCCCTGGCTGACTTTAAAGCCATTAACGTATTCTTACCCCGGCTCTCTAATGTTTTTATAAATGCTCTAACCTCCCGGACGTTCCCCGGCAGGAAATAACCGCCGTCCTCCTGACAGGCGAAGATGATCACGGCCCCGGCTGCCCTCTCCCTGGCAATCTCCTTTTGCAGTTCCCGGACTGTCTCAAGCCCTAAACGGCTACATAGCGCCTCTGCGCTTACAGCATTTTCTTTTCCCCTGGGGAGTACGTCCGCAACGATCAGCCGTAATCCCTTCTTATTTACAGGTTCCACGGTTGCCGCCGCTCCCTGAACTGGTGTATGGTCCTGATACTCTTCTTTCAGCCCTGTACTGTTTCTTTTATCCAAGGCTTATACCCCCGTAAGGTCATTAATGTACTGATCAATCTTAACCTTGTCCCACAGAACACGCTTTCCTATTTTTACCTTTGCGCCGATCTCCTCCCCCAGCTTCATTGCATTGTTGCGCCCCAGGTTAGTGTAGGCCCTTAATTCCTCCGTGTCCATAAGGCGGCTTTCTCCTGCTACTGTGTTCATTGCTCTTGCTCTCATTGTGTTGGCTCCTTTCGTTCATTTAAGATGGTTTAATCAAATGTAATTGGCTTACAGGAATATTATAGCAAACACACATTCTCGAAAAATGATGATATTTTCATAGAAATTTAATAATTCATGTCAATATAAGTATTTTCATTCTCATATATGCACAAATATATCCATATTTGCATGTAGTGCAATTTTCTCTTAATTCCCCTCCTGCAGATAAATTTTTTATTAATTTTATAAATTTTTTATAAACTCTTATATACTTATTTTACCCACTCTGTACCCACACAATGATAAATCCCCCTAACCAAAGACAACAAGAAACGCCACGGAAATACTGATTCCCAGTACCCCATGGCGCATGATAAACCGCTATAAATAAGTAGTGTTTGAAGTTTTGTTTTAGGTGTGGAAGGTCTCGAACACACCGGTCTGTGATTGCAGATCGTCCCTGAAATGCTGATAGGCGCCGGGAATCTGCGACCTTATTGCAGGGGATAGTTTAGCATATTTTTAGAGAAAACGCAAGCCGTACCCCATTTTTACCCCATTAAGCATTTTTATCCTCATTTTTATCAAATATCTGCCCAAGTATTTTCTCAAATATTCTCTCCTGGAAAAAGGGGCCGGTTTCCCGGCCCCTAAAATGCGTTCGCCATCATTCATCTCCCAGCCCTGGTTGTCAGGAGTATATGGGGGAAATATTCAGATGCCGCCAATGGAAGATCCCTTGACTGTCCACTCCATTCATTTGGTTGATTGAATAAAATATTCCTTCCTGTTCCCCATTCATATCTGTAAATGAGTAATGGGACGCACTATTGGTCAATCCATTCTGGTTTAACAGGGAATATTCCCTTTTGTTATGATCCACAGTGTACCTCTCTTTCAGCTATTCACATGTTTAAGCCTATGATGTCCATTTTCCTGTCCTGTGATGCATTGAGCAACAGAAGTATAGGTCCTTTTATTCAGCGTCTTTTTTGATGCCTTGGCCCGTTCAAACGCCCCTGCAATGTCTTCCGGCCTGAACGTGCGCTCCGCCTCGCAGTTAAAGCCTTTTCCACCGCCGCACAGCCCATATCCCCTGGTTCTCGGGCATTGCCACACCGTACTCATAGCCGCAACCAGTGTATCCATGATCTCCGCAGATTGGATCAATTGCCTGCTCCTGTTACTTTGTCTCATCAAAGCAGTCTTTTAAATCTGCTGTCAGCTTTTTATACATCCTGTAACCGTTTTTGTATATTTCTTGTTTTTCCTTATCAGGAGTGGTCCTCTCTTTCACGCTTACCATGGAACTTACTGCGCTGTCCACATCTTTAAAAAATCCAACCGCTGTGCCCGCCAGGATCGCTGCTCCCAATGTGCCTGCTTCCTTTGTGTTAACGGTCTCCAGGGTGATCTGGTTGATATCCGCCTTAAAAAGCATTAGCCCTTCCCAGTCTGAAACGGCCAGCCAGCCCGCTTAACAACTGCGCCTGACAGGACAATTCCTCACTGGCTGCCGCGATCTCCTCGGCCGTGGCTGAATTAGACTGGATAACCTCTGAAATCCGGTTGATCTCCTGTGTAATCCGGCGTATGGACACTTCCTGTTTAACCGAAGCATCTGTGATGGACCGGATGGAGCCGGTTATGCTCTCCACTCCTTTCACCACCTCCATCAGTGATTCGGCGGTTCGGTTTGCTATCCTGTCTCCATGGTTGACCCTGTCCAGGGATTTCTTTATTAAATCCGCTGTACTTTTGGATGCCTCTGATGACTTGTTGGCCAGGTTCCGGATCTCATTGGCTACAACTGAGAATCCTTTCCCATGTTCCCCCGCACGCGCTGCCTCCACCCCTGCATTTAAAGCAAGGATATTGGTCTGGAACGCAATATCTTCAATGGTCTTGATGATCCGCTCAATTGTTTTTGAACTGTCCCGGATTTCTGCCATGGCCGACAGCATATCCTGCATCTGCCCGCGGCTGTCTTCCGCATCCATGTGTACTGTCTCAGATTGTCCGCTCACCTCTTTTGCTTTTTTCACATTATTCTCAACCTGTTTTGATATGTCACTGATCGCAGTGAATAGTGATTCTATGGAAGCTGCCTGCTCCGTTGCTCCCTGGGCCTGGATCACCGCCCCGGACGAAACCTGCTCTGATCCCGCCGCCACCTGCTCTGCGGACTGACTGATCTGCAATAAGGTATCCCTCAGATTGCTTATGATTCTATCCAGGGATAAACGCACGGAATCCAATTCCCCCACATAACTGTCCTCCTCCCGGATGTTTATGTCAAAATTCCCTTCTGCCATCTCATTCAGCAGGTACGTCTCATCTCTTATAACTGTTGTAAGTGTGGTTGCCATACTGCGCATGTCGTCTGCCAGGTTCCCCATTTCATCCCCTGACTCATAGATGATCCGGACTGCCGAAAGCCGGCCGGCCGCTATGTTCCGGGCTGCCTGTTCCAACTCCCTGATTCCGCGTGAAATCCCCTTTGAAATAAACACGCCAAAACAAAGACTAATGATTATACTCACAACACCCACTACTCCCAAAATTAGAATAGCCTGAACCTGCCGTTCCCTCAGTTCCTCCATAAGCTGCAGTCCCTTGCTGTTTCCGCTTTCGATCAGCTTATCCAATTCTTTCTGAGCTTCCCCGATCACCTGTATGTTGTTTTCTTCCATGTAAGCAGCCGCTTCTTTATTTTTATTTTCATGAGCCAGTGACAGGACATGTTCCCGCATGGGCGTTAGCCTGTTAAGGCAATCCTCCAGCCTGTCTATGATTTGTGGATCTCCCAAAAAATGTTTCCTGACAACCGGAAGTTCATTGCGGATCACATTAGCTGAATCCAGGGCATTGGCCATGGCCTCCCGGATGATCTCCTCGTCCGTATTGACAATGGTACGGTAAGTAGCTTTCTGCATGCGTTCAAAATTGGAATAGATTACATTGGCACTCTCATTGACAACAAATGGGCCTTTATAAAAAACCTCCATTTTAGAATTCAGGTTTATCAGATTAAAGATACTGACACCAAAACCAATACTCATCAACACCAGGATCACTGTATAGGAAACCAGCAGCTTCCTGCCTATACTGAACGTTTTCATCTCCAACCTCCACTCCCTCTATCATCATCCACATGTTCCAGCGCAACTCTGCTCATGAGTTTATTATATTTTACCATAACCTGGAATTATAAGCAAATTATTTGGCCCTATATTTTCAGGATAAGCTGAAAACAGGCAATATAAAAACAGTAGCAGACCTATGCCGCATATGCTAAAATGTAACAATGAACCACAAGGAGATGTCAAAATGAGACCTCAAAATGAACTATACCAACTTGTTTACGACTTCTATGTCACCAGAATTCTCTTTGGTTATTATAGATTCGGAGATGTACTTCCGGCCATATCAAAAATCAATGCATACTTCCATCTGTCCGTACCCACTGTCAGGGCAGCCCTTAGGTTTCTTGAAAAAGACGGATACATTAAAATAGCGGCCCCGAAACCAGCACAGGTAACCTACAAAGCATCCGAAAATGATTTTTTGCGAAATATATCCGCTTATCTGTCTGCCCGCAAAGACGGGCTGGAGGATATGAAGCAGGTAACTTCACTGCTCCTTGGACCACTATTAACAGCCGGGATCAAGCAGCGGGATGACGCTGCATGGAGAACCCACTGGCAAGAAATCAAGGACATTGATTTTAACGGGATGTCCCTTACCATACAATTATATATTTTTGCTATTTCTTCCTTGAATAATAATCTGATTTCCAATTTTTATTGGGAGATAAACCGATATGCCCGCATTCCATATCTGCGCGGTCAAAGTAAGATTCTAAAAGAAGTCACGGAACAAATGGAATTGTTGCCAAAAGACGAAATTGTTAATTACCTTACCAACGAATTGAGAACGGTTTATGAATCTGCCAACGACCGATTGCTGCATGTGATCCAGACAGTCAATCCGGAAATCCTTAACAATGACGTTGCACAAATACCCTTTGAGTGGAATTTTTATCACAAGCGTTCTCAAATCCGCTACAAACTGGGAACACGGATCATACAGGAAATCCTGCACGATCAGTATCCCATTGGAAGTTATCTTCCTTCTCTGCCCCAGATGTCGGACCACTATCATGTCCCCCTGATCACCATACGCCGTACCATTGACTTCCTGACGGAATTTGGTGTGGTAAAATCCCATCAGGGCAAGGGAATACAGGTCTGTCTTGGTCAGGAAAATGTGGATATGTCCCAGGCCAATGTTCAGCTGGCCTTGAATTGCTTTTTAGAAAGCCTTCAATTTCTGGCTTTGACCATCCGCTCCGTCAGCCGTTTTACCTTTGAAGGAGTCTCTGACAGGGCATTCCATGAATTGATCCAGATCCTGGAGAGGATCCATGAAAAGGCAATGGATCATCTGGTAATGGATGTATTCCTGGTGTTTCTCACGGAACACTGCACCTCTTCGGCAGTCTGCCACTGTTATCAAAAACTGATAAAATGTTTGGCCGTGGGATATCCCTTCACCCTTTTCAGAATAAAGGATAATGAGTTTTCCCAGACATATGCCGCCATGGTTCTCCGCATGATTACAAGTATAGAAAGCCGCGACACAGAAGGCCTGGCTGAACAAATTGGCATCTTTTTTGAGGAACAGGAACAATACTTCAAGACCTTTATTTTACATACAAAAATACAGAACGTATGACTTCATCACCTACGTCCCAGCTGCCAAAATGCAACCGCGCTTGCCGCCGCCACATTTAAGGAATCCACACCATGGGACATAGGGATACGGACCGTGTAATCGCAGTCGGCAATGGTTCCCGCCGACAGTCCGTCCCCTTCTGTCCCCAGAATAATGGCCAGCTTTTCCTCCCGCATCAACTTCGTATCATCAATGGTGACGGAATCATCCTTTAATGCCATTGCGGCAGTTTTAAATCCCAGTTCATGTAACCGGCGGACCCCCTGCCCCGGCCAGGAATACCCGCTGTCCAGAAACGTCCATGGGATCTGGAACACGGTCCCCATACTCACCCTGATGGCGCGGCGGTACAAAGGGTTGCTGCATGCGGATGTGAGCAGGATCCCATCCATATTCAGTGCCGCGGCCGAACGGAATATAGCCCCCACATTGGTGGGGTTCATAACATTTTCCAGCACCGCGATCCGGCGTGCCCCGGCGCAGACCTCCTCAAGCTTTGGCAGAGGCGGGCGATGCATTGCGCACAGCATTCCCCGGGTCAGATGAAAGCCGGTAAGCTGTGTCAATACATCAAACTCCGCCGCGTACACAGGAATCTCACCGCAACGCCTGATGATCTCTTGGGCCTGGCTCTCCACGTGTTTCATCTCCATCAGCATGGAAATGGGAACGCAGCCCGCGTCCAGGGCGCGTTCTATGACCTTGGGGCTTTCCGCAATAAAGATCCCCTTGTCCGGCTCGTGCCGGTTTAAAAGCTGCCCTTCTGTAAGCCGGGCATAAATGTCAAGCTCCGGGGCGGCAAAATCCGTTATCTCGATTATATTTGGCATATGTAAACTCCTGCTCTTGTAACCGGCTTTGTTCTCCCGAATCAGATGTTGTCATATATTCTTTGAAGAAATTCCACGTCTTTCCAAAATCGTTCCCTGCTGGAATTCTCCAGCAGCATGGTAATATGCGGCTTCATCTCTTTCACCCGTTCCATTAACGGCGGATAACAGAACAAGCCTTCTCCCACATGGCGGAACAGCTGATCTTCCCCATCAAATACAAAATCTTTTACATGAAGAACACTGATCCTGTCACCATAATATGAGAACGCCCTGTCAATGACCTGCTTTTGCTGTTCGGGCCTCACCTGATCCGGATGGATCAGGTTCACTGCGTCCAGGATCACCTCCACATTGGGAGAATCTATATCTTCCAGAAAGCGCTTCATCCTGGCCGGGCTGTAAAGGGTGTGGTTAAACACGCCCTCCACTCCCACTATAACTCCCAGCTTTTCAGCTGCAGAAACAATCTCCTTCATACTTTTTAAAAGAAGCCGGTATGCATCCTCTGTATAAGTTTCACCAGTGACATTAAAATCCGGGTCCAGGCGCCCGGTCTCCGTCCCAACCATATCGGCGCCCAGAATACGGGCATATTTCAAATGCTCGATAAAGCGCGCCACTTCCGCTTTCCGCCGGGCCTCAATGGGATTCACAGGATTAATGTAGCACCCCAGTACAGCCACATGCAGATGGTTCCTTTCCAGTTCCGAGGCAATATAGCGGGCAAACCCAGGGCTATAATGTCCTGTGGTAAAACCGTAATTGCTCACCGACTTTGAAAAAGCCAGCTGGATCTGATGTATGTGATTGTCCCTAACTTCTTCAAACACCCTTTCCATCTCCATTTTAGGGCATAGATCATGGCATCTCATGCCTATGTTCAGTTTCATTCTCCCACCTCTCATTCCTTACCGTATCATTCAGGTTCCTGACAGTATCCCTGATAATCAGTTTATTATTCAGATAGATCCTGCGGTTATCTATGATCCCATCATCCAGCTGGCGCAGAAGCACTCTGGCCCCTTCTCTGGCAATCTGTCCCATATTACGCTCCACCGTAGTCAGGCGCATATCCGAGTACCCTGACATATCCCAATTATCAAACCCAATGAGGGACACATCGCCAGGCACCTCAAGCCCGGCCTGTGTTATGGCGGTTCTGGCCCCGAAGGCCATCTCGTCATTAAAACAAAGCATGGCCGTAGGTTTATAGGCCAGCAGCTGACTTGCCGCGGCATATCCACTGGCATAACGGTAATTTCCACAGATAACCGGAAGGCTGTCAGGATTCATTCCATGGCGTTTCACAGAAGCGCGCCAGCCCTGCCGGCGCAGTCTGCTGGAATCCAGTTCCGGATTGCCTTCAATGATCCCAATATTCCTGTGCCCGTTCTCAATCAGGTAATCCATGGCAAGTTCCATGGCCCGTTCCTCGTCTGTTGTCACATTGGGAGCATCCACATCAACGGTACGGCAGATCACAACCATGGGAATACCTTTGCCCAGAACTTCCTGCATAAAATCCATATCCTCACTGCGCTGGGACAGAACAATGATCCCATCATAAAATGTGGGGTTTAGGGTGCCTGTATCATGCATATCAATACCCTTAACCACTACATTATATTTGCTCCCTGTAATCTGATAAACTCCTGTCAGCACATCATGCAATACAAATGGGGACGTCATCTTACTGATCGCGGAAAAATACAACCCTATGACATAGGATCTGGATTTTTTCAGATTAATGGCTGCCTGGTTCGGCACATACCCCATCTCCCTGGCAATACGAAGGATGTTCTTCTTATTCTCCGTATTCTCTGTCCCTATGCCGTTTAGCGCCCTTGATACCGTTGAATAGGATACTCCTGCCCTTTTGGCGATATCCTTGATCGTCACTGCCATATTAACCCCCGTTTTGATAACCCTCCGTTATCCCATTATCTTTTATCTATATGTCCTATATGTTCCGTCTCAATCTCCGGCCCCAGCTGCCCCTCTATCTTCACATTCCGAAGAACCAGCTCTTCTATATTATTTGCATAGATCCCCTGGCGGCAGGTCTGCTCACTGCAGCCCTCCATCATGGCCGGCTGTCCCTTCTGTGCCTCCGGTGTAAAGCTTATGGAGACGCGTTCCATCTCCACCTTTCCTATCTTCCGTTCAGGAAGACCGTACAGATAGGCGGCCGCCACATGGCAGTTCACCGCCTCTATATCCCGAAATGTAAGATGCTTGATCCATGGGGTCCTGTCATCCACAGGAAGCCTCTCCTTTGTCCTTACATACTCACTGTTTCCGTCCGGATCACAGTAATAAAAGCTGTTGATCACAAACGGCGTCTTCACTTGATCCATGTGGATACGCTCAAACAGGATACCATCCACCACAGCATTTTTCCCTCTGCCCCTGCGGGTTTTAATGCGCAGCCCCCGGTCCGTATGCCGGAATACACAGTCCCTGACCGTCAGGTTCTTAACTCCCCCCGCCATCTCACTTCCTATGGTAACTGAACCGTGTCCGTCCCTCATGCAGCATCTTGATACAACAATGTCCTCCGAAGGTCTTTTGTAAGTGGTTCCCATATAAATCTTACCGGATTTGACAGCAATACAGTCATCTCCCACTGAAAAACAGATTCCTGTGATCTCCACATCCCTGCAGGACTCCGGGTCCAAACCATCTGTGTTAGGCGAGTCCTTAGGGCTCAATACCCTAAGATCCAGGAATTTTAAATGCTCTGAAAAATAAGGGTGTATATTCCAGCTGGGGCTGTTGCGCAGAGTGAGTCCCTGTATAACCACATGCTTACACCGTTCCAGAAAAACCATCCGCGGCCGAAAAGCTGTTTTCATCTTTTTGGGATCGTGCCACCAGTTTTCTTCACCGAATCCTGCATTTCCTTCAATCACTCCCCTGCCATAGATGACGGCATTTTCTATATTAATGCCCGTGACCACTGCTGAAAACATGGGCAGAGGATCCCCCTCCCATGTTCCCAGATTGTATTCATCTTTACCATCAAAGCTTTTGATCATCCCTTTCAATACCGGGAACCTGGATCTGTCTGTATCAGCAGACAAAACCGCCCCTTTTTCCAACTCAATCTTCACATTATCTTTTAGAAACAGTGATACAATACGGTAAGTACCTGCCGGTACCAGTACCCGGCTGTCCTTTGGGCAGGCCATGACGGCAGACTGAATAAACAGCGTGTCATCCTGTATCCCATCTCCTTTGGCACCGAAATCCCGCACATTCAGCGTCACAAATTCCCAGTCCGTTGTGAATCCTGCCTCAGCGCAAAACGCAGTATCTTCCTGTGCATCCGCTCTGTCCCCAAACGCCGCGCGCCGGATTTCCACCTTATAAAATGTCTCCGGTTCTAGATCATACAGGCTTGTTATGGTCCTTTCTGTTTCCAAAAAAAATTCCCCATTAAGGAAAATATCATAGGGTTCCAGGGTCTCGTATGCTCCTCCATCCCCTATCTCCAGCACGGCACAGCGCGCATTTTTGTAAATCACCTTTAGTTCCATAGATCCAGACTCCTTTCAAAATATTTTAGCACAATCCAGGCGTAAAGTATATACGGTTCATATACAGTAATAGCGGGGACCCCTGACCGGAGTTCCCCACTATTACAGAAATTATAAGTCCGTTTTGGCACCGTTTTCACATCGGACGTTCTGAGCAGTTATAATTTTCCGATTTTTCTCAGCCTTTAACTCCCCCTGCGGCAATACCGTCAATAAAGGAATCCTGGGCACAGAAAAATACGATCAGGGACGGAAGTATGGAAATGAGGGACATGGCCAGGATACGATTCCACTGGAATCCCACATCGCTGTCCATGGACATGCGAAGGTATACGGAATTAGTATACTTCTGCATATCGGAAATATAGATCAACGGTCCCTGGAAATCGTTGTTCGTCCACATGAACTGGAACAATGCGCAGGACACAAGGGACGGCTTCAGCATAGGTACGATCACATACCACAAGGTTTTTAATGTATTGCACCCGTCAATCTTCGCGGCCTCCTCCAGTTCCTTTGGCACTCCTCTCAGGAACTGGATCAGCATGAACACAAAATATGTGTCAACTGCAAACAGCGAGGGCAGGACCAGGGGAAGGTAGGTGTTAACCCAGTTCCATTTATTAAACATGATGTACTGGGGTGCGTTCAACACTACCTGGGGCAGGAACAGAGTAGACATCAGCAGGGCAAAAAATATCTTCTTTCCTTTGAAGTCAAACCTTCCAAATCCGTATGCTGCAATCACAGCGGAAAACACTGTAAAGATCACCTTGGGGATTACGATCTTATATGTATTGATCAGGGAAGTGATCAGGCTTATCTTGCCGCCGTAGCTTTTAAACGCATTATTATAACCGTCAAACACAGGATTCTTGGGAATAAACCATGCGCTGGTGAATATCTCGGAATTAGTCTTAAAGGTAGCGCCCACCATCCAGATCAACGGATATACCATAATGAAACCAACCAGGATTAAAAGAGTATAACGGATCATTGTACTGATTTTATGTTTTGTCTCTCTTGTCATCAGGCCCTACCTTCCTTCCTCATCTGAATAATAGACCCACTTTTTCTGGCTTATGAATGCAGCCGCGGTCAAAGTCATGACAATCAGGAACAGGATCCATGCCTGGGCACTTGCCATGCCCATCTTATGACGCAGGAATGCATTATTGTAAATCAGCATTGAAATCAGGGTCGTGGCTCCGTTCGGTCCTCCTTTTGTCACCAGGAACGGAGCGTTAAATTCCTGGAACGCCTGGCAGAGCTGTGTGATCAGGTTATAAAAGATAACCGGCGTGATCAGCGGCACAGTGATCTTAAAAAACTGAGTCCATTTTCCGGCCCCGTCAATGGAAGCAGCCTCATAGAGGTCCTCCGACACACCTTTTAATGCTGCCAGAAATATTACCATGGCAGAGCCAAACTGCCACACACGCAAAAGCACGATCACAAATAGAGCGCTGTTTGCTCCGGCCATCCAGTTGATCTTAGGACCGCCGAAAAATGTGATTACCGTGTTGATCAAACCATCTGTATTGAACACGGCCCTCCACAGGATAGCGATGGCAATGGAACCGCCCAGAATGGAGGGGATATAGTAAGCTGTCCTAAAAAAATTAACGCCTTTCAGCTTAAAGTTCAGAATATAGGCAATAAACAGTGCAAAGGCCAGCTTCAGGGGTACATCAAATATGGCATACTTAAAGGTAACCGCAAATGCTTTGATAATATCTTCATCAGTAAATATTTTTTCGTAATTCATGAGCCCTGTCTTTGTTATGCCGTTAAACAAGTCGTAGTTAGTGAAGCTGTAATACAGCGAAGATGCAAACGGATATACCTTGAACAAAAGAAATCCGACCAGCCACGGGAGAATATAAATCAGGCCGATGTTCATTGCCAGGAATCCTTTCTTGTTTTTCATACGGTTACCTCCAAATGTTCTTGTTCAAAAAGCCTTTTTGCTTTTACACAGGCAGCATGCCTGCTGCAAACCCCATACTGTTAGTAATTGTAACAGTCATCAATGCCTTTCATCAGATCCTCTGCGGCTTTGGCCGAACTGATGTCGCCTGCGCTTAACTTGCCGAACACTTTATAATATACTCCGTCCGGATTGGCTTTTAAGTCATTGTGTTCAAACATGGGATCCAGGGGGAATTTGGAATATCCCAAAACCTTTTCATTGGCTTCCATAACAAGGGCGTCACCGATCCCCTTATCTTTGAGTACTGCCATCCCCTGGGCTGAACAGGGGATTCCTCGCTCAGTACCGCAAATTTCGATGCCTTCTTCATCATTTAACAGATAATTTATCAGCATAGCCGCTTCCTTCGGATGGGCTGAATTGGCGGATACTGCCAGAGCCATGGAAATCTTGGTGAAACCGCCATTGTAATCGCCAAACTTAATAAAATCACCGATCACCAGTTCCTGTCCGGGCTTATCAGTGCTCTCCACAATTGCCTTCTGAACTTTGGTAACTGCCGAATCCCACTCAAACACACCCGCATACTGGCCGTTAATAACCTTTGCATTCTTATCCAGAGAATCAGCCATATCACCCTGAAGCGTGGCAATGGTCGGGATAACATGAGCTTCCTCCAGCTTTGTCATGAAATCCATAGCTGACTGGATCTCTTCCGCCGTATACTGAAGCTCTCCATTCTCAACCCAGGGCTTCCCATATACGCTTTCCAGATAATACACCATAAAAACAGCGCGGTCATATTCCATCATGGCCAAAGGATAGTAACCCTCATTAAATGCCTTGAACTTTGCTCCCGCCTCTAAAAGAGAAGCTTCATCCACAGGAATATCACATCCAACCTCATCAAATGTGGTTTTATTCCAGTAGAACAAACGCCCTGTCATCGCTACCGGCACAGCCATCAGCTTGCCATCGGCCTTGCACTGCTCCAGACTGCCCTGGTCAAACTGTGCCAGATCCAGGACCTCACTGTAATCTTCCAGATTGGCAAAGTTGGTGCCGTTGCCGCTGTAAGAGGTAATCCAGTTCCAGTTGATCTGCATCACATCAGCAGCATTGCCTCCCTGGATTGCCAGAGACTGTTTCTCCTCCCATCCGGTCCATGCGCCATACTCGCATTCCACCTTAATATTCGGATACTTGACCATGAATGCCTCCACAGCCTTTTCAGTGGCTTCATGCCTGGAATCGCCTCCCCACCAGCAAAACTTAAGGTTTACTTCTCCGTCTGACGCCGCACCGCTTTCAGCTGCCGCCTGACTTGTTCCCTCCTTGGAGCCGCCTCCATTCCCGCAGGCTGCAAGAGATAATACCATTGCTGCCGCCAGAGCCAGTGATACTGCCTTTTTCATTCTTTTCTTCATTCTTTTTCTCCCTTCCATTCTTACTTTTCCAATTTGCAAACCTTTGCAAATAAACTTAAAATATTATGCATATCTGCTATTTGTAAGCTATTACAATTCGATTTTTTCAAGCAAATATGCATTTTATTTTCTTGTATTTTCATAGTAACACCATTTTTGTTCGATGTCAACCGTGCATTATGTATAGTATTTTCATATATTTTTGTGCATGATTTACATTTATCTTTGTGGTGTCTTTGTGGTAATATATTTCTAAAGCTATATATTCAATTTTTTATGGAATTTGTAGTAATAATCTTTTACAACTTGGGATATTTCCGATCATTAATAGGAATATTTACCATTGATATTATTGCAAACGTTTCCGCATCACATTATGATGTATTTGACTGAAGGCATATTACCGATAATTATAAAGGAGTATTTGAAAGATGGAAATTCTGGATTGTTATATTGATCAATTGCTTGCACAGAGTACACCGCAAGCTCCTGTATGGAATATTGAGAACATAAAAGAAGGAAGAAAACCCAATTGGAATTACATTGATGGGTGTATGATAAATGCTGTCATTGAACTGTATTATATAACAAAGAAACAACAGTTTCTGGATTTTGCCGATGGATTTATTGATTACTTTGTTAAGGAAGACGGATCGATCCTATCTTATAACCCCAAGGAGTATAATCTTGATAATGTAAACGCGGGCAAAACACTCTTTGACCTTTACCATCTTACACACAGGGAAAAATACCGCCGGGCCATGGACACGGTCTACAGCCAGCTTCTTGGACAGCCGCGCACATCCACAGGCAACTTCTGGCACAAAAAAATATATCCCAACCAGATATGGCTGGACGGCCTCTATATGGCACAGCCCTTTTATATGCAGTATGAGACAGAATATAACAGCTGCAAAAACTGTATGGACTCATATGAGCAGTTTTTAAATGTCTATCAGCTGATGCGTGATACCAGGAACGGCCTCTATTACCATGCATATGACGACTCCCGCCGGATGTTCTGGTGTGATAAGGTCACCGGGCTGTCTGATACGTTCTGGCTCAGAGCCATGGGCTGGTACGCCATGGCCCTGATCGACACCATGGAAGTCATGCCCGACTTCATGAAGGAAGAAAAGAAACGCATGAATTCAATCTACAGGGAACTGATCGATGCCATGCTGCCCTACCAGGATGAAAATTCCGGCATGTGGTACCAGGTAGTTAACCGGGGCGGTATCCTTCCTAATTATCTGGAGGAATCCGGCTCAGCTATTTTCTCGTATGCCATTATGAAAAGCGTCCGGCTGGGATATCTGCCTGATGAATATTACTGTTACGGTGAAAGGGCCTTCAATGGCATCTGCAAAACTTATCTTTCCGAAAAAGACGGAAAACTGCAGCTTGGGGGCATCTGTCTGGTGGCCGGTCTTGGCAACTCAGATATGCGTGAAGGGACCTTTGACTATTATATGCGCGAACCCGTGGTGGAAAATGATGCAAAAGGAATCGCGCCACTTATTCTTGCCTATATAGAAACCATGTTCCGGTCACGGTAATAACTTTGCCCCGGAATAGCCGCCCTCAGTCCGGTCCGTGTACCGGACTGTTTTCTGCCCGCTGTCATACCCATTGTCATACCCGCTGTCACACGCTCCCCTTTCGTTCCAGCATGACAAGGATCGTCCTGAAAATGATCTTCAGGTCCATTTCCAAATCCCACTGGTCAATATACCGGCTGTCCAGTTTTACCACCTGCTCAAAGTCCGTGATGTCGCTTCTTCCGCTGATCTGCCACAGGCCGGTGATTCCCGGCTTCATGGCCAGACGCTTTTTGTGGGCAAAGCTGTATGACTCATACTCGTCCACGGTGGGCGGCCTTGTCCCCACCAGGCTCATATCCCCTTTGAGCACATTAAAGAACTGGGGAAATTCATCCAGACTGGTCCCTCTGATAAATTGGCCAATGCCAGGAATGATCCTGGGATCGTCATCGATCTTAAACATATTTCCACGGATCTTGTTGCGGGCCATCAGGCTTTCCTTCTGCTGCTCCGCATCCATAACCATGGAACGGAATTTATATAACCTGAATTTGCGGCCATTTTTTCCCACCCTGATCTGGGAAAAAAGGATGGGACCCGGAGACTTCATGTATATCATGGGTCCGATCACAAGGCCCACCCCAAATGCCATCACCACCCCCATCAGACTCCCCACAATGTCCAGCATCCGTTTGCAAAACAATGATCTCGGGGGGATCTCCCGGTTATAGCAGGTTACCACATTTATATCGCAGATCTTTTCCAGGGTCTTCCTGGGTATGTCCTGAAGAAACTGTTCAATATAGACATGGACCACCATTCCAATGGACAGGAACTGATTGGCCAGTTCCGATTCCTGCTGGGGATCATCCGGTATGCTTAACAGGATCTCGTCCACAATATGGCCGGTTACATAATCGGTCACCTCACCCATGGAACAACTCACCGTAATCCCCTGTATCCTCTCCCCCTTCATATTCCGGTCAGTGACCGCTAGTCCCTGGATATGAAAGACTGAAAAATCCCTGGCAGACAAACGCCCGATCAAAACTTCTGCCTGCTGTTTTGTGGCGATCACCATGATCGTCCGGGCATATTTGATTTTCTGGTATTTCCTTTTCAGGAATCTTTTTATCAGCAGACGTTCCCCATATATAAACAGGATGCCGAGAACGAATATGGCAAAGAGGACCACTCTTGAGAAAAGCCCGCTTAACTGGAATGCAAACAGACATATGACCTCCACTGCAAAGGTTATGGTCATCTGACGGCTTACCGCGATCATTTCCTTCAGGTACCCTCTGTGAAGGATATTACTGTAGCCATCGGTCATAAATGCAACCGATAGGGTGATGACCACCAGCAGGATCCCCAGCTGGATGTAATACGTATACAGCACCCTGTTCAGTTTATCCTGGTTCAGGATCATCATCAGAAACTGGGCCATGCCCAAAGCCAGCATATCCCCAATAATAAAATCCAGATGCTTTGTCCTTGCGTTCTTCATGGTGTTCCTTCCCCCTGTGCTCTCACTCTTTTAACCCCCGGGTCATCCCCTAACCTCTTTTTTCCTGTAAATATATTTTGTCTCATACTCCTCCTGGGGCATGGGCCTGGCATAATAGAATCCCTGTACATAATTACAGCCTATTTTGTATAAGAACCGCTTCTGTTCCTGAGTCTCCACTCCCTCCATGACAACAGGCATCCCCAGGTTATTTGCCATCTGGATCACGGACTCCAGGATAATCTTCCCTTTCCCGGGAGATACGCCGCCAGACAAAAACTGCATGTCGATTTTCAGTACATCCACCTCAATGTCCTTGAGCATGTTCAGGGAAGAATAACCGCTTCCAAAATCGTCCATGAGCAATATGAATCCTGCCTGGTGCAGTCTCCGGACCGCTTCCTGTATCACTTCCGGGTCGGACACATAGGCGCTTTCCGTTATCTCCAGATTCAGCAGGCCGATAGGCACATCATACCGTCTGATCAGCTCCAGCAGAATGCATGACAGCTTGGGGTTATACAGACTGATCCTTGATATGTTCACCGTAATGGGGTGCAGGCTGATCCCGTCCTGAAGCCACTTATGTATGAGCCTGCACACATGCTCCCATACATAATAGTCCAGCCTGGAGATAAAACCGTTCCTTTCAAAAACAGGGATAAAATACTTTGGTGACAGCAGGCCCGTATCGGGATGCTTCCATCTCACCAATGCCTCCGCCCCAACATCCCTTTCATTGGTAATATCAAATTTGGGCTGGAAATAGACGACAAACTGCTCCTCATCCATGGCTGTCTGCATGCTGCTGACAATGGCTGCCTCCTCCGCCTCCCTGATCCCCTCGTCCATATCGTAGAATCCCAGATAGGAGGCAAACTTGTTTTTGCATTTTTTGCTTCCTATAAATGCCCGTATATACATCTCCTCCACTGCAAGATCAGGCTCCTCCACAATATACGCGCCCACCGTGGGTTCCAAGAGATAGTCCTCCTCAAATCCGGCCAGTTCCTCCTTTACCATCTGCACCTGCATGTTCAGCTTTTCACAGTCATATGGCTCGCATATGCAGAATGTGTCCGCGTTGATCCTTCCATAGGTACAGAACTCAAAGCACCCGGTTATGCCCTCTATGGTATCTGCCAGCAGCAGGAGAAGCTTATCTCCCCTTTTTTCGCCAAACACAGCATTATACAGCCGGAACCTATCTATATCAAAACGCAGAAATACAAACAAGATATCCATATGCCGGTCGATCATACGCCTTGTTTCCGCAAACATCTTTTCACGGTTATACAATCCTGTAAGCCGGTCCCGGTCCCTCATATAGCAAAACTCCTTGTGAAGTGATGTGCTGTATGGAGAAAACTCACTCCCAGGAGAGCTCCCGGGAGACAGGGGCATCCTGTGGGACAGGAGCGCATGGTCCAGCCTGTTTTTCAGCGTCTTAGGCCGGATGGGCCCGGTCACGTAATCCCACGCCCCGTGGTCCAGGGCTTTTAAACCGCGTTCTTCCCCGGAATCCTCCAGAATTACAATAACAGGGACGGAGGCGTAACCGGACTTACGGATATGGTCCAGAAAACCCATGGTCCTGCTCCCATGCATCAGGCTGCCCAGAAGTATGGCATCCACAGGACCTGCCCATGTAAGCTGCAGGATGGCGTCCTCCTCACTTTCAGCTTCTTTGATTTCATATGTGCCTTCAAGTATTTCTTTTACTTTCTCTCTCTGTACAGGTCGGCTGTCCACCATCATTATGGTTTTTCTATGTTCATCCATTGTCGCCCTCCTGCCGCTATTTTCATAATATAAAAGAATTTTCATCCAGGGAATACCGTCCCCCCTTAAGAAACTTGTGCTTTATAACCCACCAGGCCGGTACCCAGATATATCTGTGCATGGCGGGGGATGCGCTTCCGATCATCCAGCAGTTCCTTTGGCATTCCCTTGTGAGGCGCCTCACCTGCCTGGCCTGCTCTGAGTTCCACAGTTCCTCCCACTCCTGTTCCCTTAAGTTTCCCATGACCGCCTTTTGGCACATTCCGTTGCAGGGGATCACATCACAGAAAGGGTCGATAAAAAATGCGTTTCTGGACATGTCGCAGGGGAGCAGACGGGGGTTCCCGTATATGTAATTGATCAGCCCGTGATTAAAATACGCCCGGAACCATTTCTTGGGTGAACTGCTCTTTAACAGCTCACAGATCAGCTGTTCAAAATGTTCAGCCACTTTTTTCTTATCTTCTATGCGGTTATCGTTCTTCCTGAAATAAAAGGAATTGTGCAGTGCGGCTGTGGCAAACTCCATCCCCATCTGGTCCGACAGGCGGTAGAGGGGGACCAGGTCCTCACAGTTCATGTCCTGGACCGTCATCCCAAATCCCACATCCGGATGCCCCATTCCAACCAGGGCGGTCAGGGTCCGGTAACCACGGTTGAATCCGTCCGGGATCCCACGGATCCGGTCATTGGTCTCCTGAAGGCCCTCGATGCTGATACGTATCCCCACCTTTGGAAATTCCCTGCACAGGTCAATGATACGGTCCGTGAAATAACCGTTGGTGGAGATCACGATACGGTCCGACTTTTTATAAAGCTCCCTTACGATATCCGGTATATCCCTGCGTATGAAGGGTTCCCCTCCGGTGATGTTGGTAAATGCCATCTCAGGCAGCTTCCCGACCACGTCCAGGGTGATCTCCTCCTCCGGCTTTGTGGGGTATTTAAAGCAATCACACATATTGCAGTGTGCATTGCAGCGGTATGTTACGATCACGGTTCCATACAGATTCCTTGTCATTTTCTCTCCTTGCTTTCCTGATTGGTCACCGTCAGGATCCACCGCAGTCCCGGCCATCACCCCTCCCGGCCTGCTCCATATAGTTCCAGCAGTTTGTTACAGTACGTCTCCACGGTGTCATATGGGATGTCCCTGCAGCGATCGGACCACTGTGCGCACAGCTGGGGCCGGTCCCACAGATACCTGATCTTCTCCTTCAGGTCTCCCAGGTCCCCGCTGGTAAACAGGGCGCCGTTCACTCCCTCCTGTATCAGCTCCGGGATTCCTCCGATCCTGGCCCCCAGGACCGGGGTCCTGAGCAGCTGGGATTCTATGACGGAAAAGGGACAGTTTTCATAATATTCCGAGGGATAGATACTGAACCGGGCTTCCCGGATCAGCCTGTTTAACCCTTCCCCCTTGACAAACCCCAGATTCTTTATGTTGGGGATGCCCCTGATCCTGTCCTCCAGTGGCCCCGCGCCCGCAAGGACAAAGGGGATATCCGGCAGTTCCCTGCAGGCCCTAAGAAGGGTCCCGATCCCCTTTTCCCTGGAATATCGTCCAAAATACAGGATATAGTCCTTTTTTACGCCGGGGACCTCCTCCCCACGGACGGCAAAATTATGCATGGTGATGGTCCTGCCCCGAAACAGATCCACATGATTCATCTTCTCTTCCATAAAATAACTGGGGCAGATGACCCGGTCAATGTATTGGTATACCTTTAGTTTTCTGTACACCATCCCTTCCGCAGCGCCCAACAGGCTCTTTGCCATGGACAGGTGGATGCACCGTTTTCTGACGCAGCTAACATAGTGACCATCCATGCACAGTTCGCAGTTCTGTCCGTCCCCCGGTGAATTCAGCATGTGGTTGGGGCAGATCAGCTGGTAATCATGGGCCGTATACAGGACGGCCGCCCTTTTCCCCGATCTCCTTTCATGGTCTCTGATGCCATAGAGAATGGAAGGGGTCAGCTGGTAGTTGAAGTTATTGATATGGACCGCGTCCGGCTGGAAATCCTCCAGGACCCGCGTAAGCTTCTGCCTGGCTTCCCTGGAATACAGGACCCGCAGGGGGTAGGCCAGGCGGCCAAAGCCCCTGGTGTGGAAGTCCATGTTTGATGTGTACTGGTTGATACGGTTTCCAAGGGTGCGGCCCGGTTCATCCATCCCAAAATACTGGACATCATGGCCCATTTGCTCCAGGCAGTTCCCGATCTGGATGATGTAAGTCTCAGAACCTCCTTTTGGCATTAGGAACTTATTTATGATCAGAATTTTCATTAATCTATCTCCTCATAATGCCAATGGGTCCGGCCCACGTACTCGGCCATCACCAGGTCCTCCTCCGTGTTGATGTCAATGGCTTCAAACTTGTCCACAAAGAATATGCAGGGTTTCCTGCCGATACGGCAGCGGTACCGCTGGAGGGAGTTTTTTGAGATGCCGTATAGGCCCGTGGTTTCCTCAATGATCGGCTGCATATCCTGGCTCCTGGGCAGGATGCCCGGGCGGTAATTCACCGGATGGGTATCCAGCCAGTAAAACCCGTGGTTTTTTAATGCCGTAAAACAGGAGTCATAGGTTTCGCTGTCCACCAGCGCGTTGACGCAGCCTTTTATGGAGTCCGGCTGAAGGTACGGCGCGGTGGCAAACAGCTGGAAATAGTAATCATATTCCGGGTGGAGCTGCTGATGGTAAACTAACAGGTCGTTCCCATTGGCGGTATTCTGGGCAAGGGCTTCCAGGCGCTCGATCACCTGAAGCCCATGGTCCAGGGCATATTCAGTGATCTCAGGGCTGTTTGTGTCAATATAGATGGCGTCAAAACAGCATGCTTCCATGGCATGGCTGATGATATATTCATATAACTTTCTGCCGTTAAGGACCCGGAAGTTTTTGCCGGGAACACGTTCCGAATTGGCTTTAATGGGAATAAAACAGGCAGTTTTCATAAGACGGTTCCTCCTTTATCATACCTTGCTCCGAAATCCCAGGCTCCAGGCAATCTTTTTAACCACATGATACACCCGCATGAACAGAGGGCCGGAGGCGCTGATCAGCAGTACGCTGATCACATTGATCCATTTTTTCGGATATTGGTCCCTTGTAAACAGATACTGTTTTGCATGTTTTCTTACATCTTTGGAAATCTCCTTTACCTTTTGATGGCGGAACAATCCAAAGTGGGCCAGGCGGTTCAGGATATCGATGCAGGTTTCCACATGTTTGAAGGCAAATGCATGCAGCACCGCGGATGATTCCCTGCTGATACAGGTGTAAACAGCCTTTTCCGCTTCATACAGGATCAGGTAGTTGTCATTAAATGCATTGACATGGTACATCTGCCTGCAAAGGGAATTGGGGTTCTCGGCATACATGTACACCAGCCTGGGATCCACGCAGATACGGGTGCACTGCTTCAGATATTCCGTCACAAAGACCAGGTCCTCCCCATGGGTATAGCCGGCAGGGAACCTGATGTGGCTTTCCTCCATCCTCTCCCTTACAAAAATCTTATTCCATAACACGCCGCGAAAGGCCGGGTTCCTGAACACCTGGATAAACGCCGCATCCCGCCCCATGGTCTCAGGCGCTTCAAAGCGTTTTTCATACTTCACGCCATTCTTTTCATTGATATATCCGAACACGGCCAGGTCCGCTTTGTTGGATGATATGGTATCATACATGGTTTTTAATGCATGGTCCAAAAGTTGGTCATCCGCGTCCATAAAGATAATATATCTTCCCTGTGCCAGGTCCAGTCCGGTATTCCTGGCCCATGACACGCCCTTTCTCCCCTGGCTTACCAGCTGGATCCGGCCGTCCCCAAAGCTGCCGGCCACAAGGCAGGAGTCATCGGCGGACCCGTCATCCACCACAATAACCTCCAGGTCCTCAAATCCCTGGTCTAAGACGGAGCCAATACAGCGCTTTATGTATGCCTGGGCATTATACATGGGAATAATAATGGAAATCTGTTTCGTCATCTGTTTCATCATTTGTATCGTCATATCACCTGTTCCAATCTGACCCTTGGGAACACCTCCAGCTCACCGCCCCTGGTGGCATTGAATATCCCAACTCCCCTGCTGCCTGCTGCCGCCAGTGCGCTTTTATAAGCCGCTTCCGCCATCTCTTGATCATAGACGGCAAGGACGATCTTCCTCTTTTGCTCCACGGTCTCATAGATGTCCTTGTATCTTGGGTCAAAATGTGACCGGACCGCGGCATCATATGTGATCCTCCTGTTTTTATCAATGGTATGTGGAAAGTGGTGGTCCATTCCCAGAAGATAGATCCTGGTAAACCCCATATACACTGCCAGCTGGATGCTGGAGTAGGTGACCGTGGTCCCGTCAGCCACTTGCCTTTCGCAGTCAAATGAAAAAGGAAGCCCCTCCTTTCTCCACAGGGCCGCCCGGTTATCCATCAGGTATGGATTGGAATCCGGAAACCGGGTCCCGGTCTTTTTCATGGAGTTATAGCCGATAAAGCAGCTGCAGGGATCCACCCCGGCCTTCCCTCCTGTGATATTCATTTGTTCCGCCTTCAGCATGTCCTTGTCCTGGCAGACATAAAAGGTGGGCCGCCACAGGGTCCTGCCATACATAAGGTAAATGCGGTTGGCCCCAAAGGTGTATTCCTGTTTCAGCAGATCCAGGTCCTCGGGCCTTAAGCTGGGCCCGTTTCCTATGATAAAACACCGTTTTCCCTCATATCTTCCCCTGAATGCCCTGATCCTGTCTCCATAGGCGGTCTGCCCATATGACCGTTTCATAATGCGGAATGAGATTTCCCCCATTCCCGCCACGGCCCGCCTGCGAAACGCTGATAAGATATCAGAGCGTACCACAGCGGCTTTAATCCGCGCCTTGATGTTCCCCTCCTTCATTGCCCGTTCCTTCATCTTCCCTCCCCCGCCGCATCCTCCGGCATCTGTCCTGCAGCCAATTCCTGTCTGAATATTTTGCAACTGTTTAATACCAGTTCACATCCACGATCACGATCTCCGGTTTGTTATTGATCCTGGGTATCTTATGGCTCTCTCCCAGCCCCCTGCTGACAATGACCACGGATCCATTTACTTCGTGCTGCCCTTCTGTGAACGGGGGGAAAAATCCCTGTTCCGTTGCGTATACCCCGCCTATATAAGGCAGACGGACGATTCCTCCATGGGTGTGGCCGCATAACGCCAGGTCAACTGGCATGTCCTCCAGTTCCCCCATAAAATACTCGGGATAGTGGACCAGAAGCAGCTTAAAGTCCTCACTCCGGACATATTCATCCATAAACTTCTTTCCCCCATACTCCACGTAGTTGTAGGGTTCATTGATCAGACCGCCTATGCAGATTTCATTGCCATTTACCTGAATCATCTCTGCACGGTTAAAGAGCATATGGACACCGGTCTTTTCTATATCATCCCTGATACCGGTCTTCCGGTGGGCGTAATCCACCAGCTCGTGGTTTCCCATCACATAGTAGACATCAGTGATCTCCACCAGCTGCCTGCACAGGTCCAGGACCACATGGTAATCGTCATTGTGCTCCATGTTCATATCCCCCGTGACCGCAATGATATCCGGCGACAGGGCGTTCACCCTTTCAACAAGATCCCGGTTCTTTTCCCCGAATTCCTTCAGGTGCAGGTCTGAAAGCTGGACGATACGGAACCCCTCCTTGACCTTTTCCGACTTTACATGGTAAAAGGAAAGTTCCAGCGTGTTCTGGTCCGCCTGTATTTTCTGCCAGGCGGCAAACAGGAGAAGCGCAGACAGGAGAACGGCCAGCAGCCATTTAATGACGCGGCGGAGTTTCCCCATAAGCCCCTTTTTCAGCACAAATCCGGGGTTCACAAAAAACAGCCTGACCGCGTACACCATACTCTCCGGGTACCGGTGGGCCTGCTTCCATAATCTCCAGCATATCTCATTCAGCATGTTGGTACGGGCCGCTTTGTTTTTCTTAAAATCCTTTTTATACTTCCGGTAAACTTTCTGGTATCCCCGGATCCCCTTCATGGGATGGGAGGTGATCCTCTCCCCCTTATGGATCCTCATATTAAACAGGGGGACATCCACCCCTGCCCCCTTGTACCTTTTCAGGATCCGCAGCCACATTTCATAGTCCTGCCTGGCTGGGAGGGCCACGTCAAACATTCCGCAGTCATCCAGCGCCGACCTTCTTACAACCGCCTGGGAAGTGGTTCCCACGGTGTCATTTTCCAGCATCCCGTCAAAATCCACGGTTTCTTTAAAGGTCCCCTCCCGGTGGTATAAACGCCTGTGTTCCATGTCACCGTCTTCAAATACATAGCCCTGGCAGAACACCAGTCCCACCTGCGGATCTTCAAAACAGGGGATCTGCATTTCCAGCTTTTTCGGTTCCCAGAGATCATCATCATCCAAAAACGCAATAAACTCACCGCTGCTGGCCTGGATCCCGGTATTTCTCGCAACCTGGGCCCCGGAATTATCAGGCAGCTTTATATACCGGACCTGGGGGTATGCCTTCAGCCCTTCCTCAATCTGCAGGGACCTTTCTCCCTTTTCCCCATTGTCATCCACCACAATGATCTCCATCCGGGCGTATGTCTGGGCCAGCACACTGTCCAGGGCCTCCTTCAGCATGGAGAATTCCCGTTTATACGTGGTGATTATTACACTGACTAAACCTGTCTCCATCATCTAACCTATCTTTTCCCCTTCCATTTCATATGCTTTTGAAATGAGTTTATTGATCTGATAAATCCCCGTCTTTTTTGAGTCCGCGATCCGGGCTTTCATCTCTATCATGACCCCGGGATTCCCCTCGTTGAACTGCTTAATGGATTCGCTTAATAAACTCAGCATGAACTCCGCTTTTTCACCGGTACAATTGTCAAGAAGGCACAAAAACTGGTTTGCCCCATTATAGCCGATAAAGCCGTATTCCCTTGATAATGCCTTCAATGTATCTCCAATTTCTTCCAATATTTTATCTCCGGCAGCATATCCGATGGCGCGGTTCACCTCTCTCAGGTTGTCAATGGAAAGCACCACACAGGTAAATGTCCCCAGCGCCCCTCTTTTCTTAATGCTCTCGATCCGCTCATCACAGCTTAAACGGCTTGGGAGTTTGGTCTTTCGGTCCACGTACAGGGTGTATTCCACAATATCCCCGATCCGCCCAATGACGATCGCCCCGCAGCACCCGATCCCGAAGAACAGCACAAAAGCCATCGCCATATAGATCTTCAGGTTCAGCTGGGAAAATGCATCCACGCTGTTCTGCATTGCAATGTTCTTGCTGACCAAATAGCCGTTATACTCCCGGCCGGTCTGGGCCACGATCTCATGGAGGGAATTCAGCTTTTCGGCCAGACGGTTGATCCCCTCCATCAGCTCCTCATCGCTTATGCCCTCATTTATGCGCTCACTTTCGGAAGCCGCCCCGCTGTCCTCTGCCTGAAAACACGACAGGATATACTGCTTTTCCTCGATCTGCTGCTCCAGGCTGAATATCTCTTTGTTATAATCCACATACCGTGAGATCAGGGTATCATATGTATTCTCACTGTATAGGATATTTCCCTCCTGGTCCTTTCTCTCATAAATGTCCTGAAGGATGATGGAATTGGCAGTCTCCGCATCCTTTGTATCCGTACTGTACTCCTGGGCTTCCAGGATCTTTGGGTTGTACTGGGCAATGGTGAGGAGCAGTTCGGCAGACTGGGCCTTCATTTTTTCCAGCTGGATCTGAAGGCTTTCAATCTCTGCATTGTTCTTTTCAATGAGAACCGCCCTGTCCCTTGTTTTCTGTCCCGACAGCACGTTCACATACAGCCGGTCCAGGCTCACTGCCTCCAGCAGCTGGTAGGACGTGATCAGATCATAAAAGCTGTATCCTGTCCTGGAGGAACGGAAGCCGGCCTGGTTGCTGTCCAGATACTCCAGTATCTCACCTATGGACTGCTTCATGATCTCAATGATCTCAATATAATCGTAATTGTCATTGCCTATATTCACCACATTGTTTGGTATGACCGCCCTTGCAACATACTTTTCGCTGTAAAAATCGAAATAACTGCTGAGCACGGTGTTCAGCATATTTTTTGCAAAGTCCTCGGAGTAATCGCTTTCCACGGAAAAGGTAATATAATAGTCTGTGGGATACTCCTCATACTCCTCCCCCTCTTTTAGGATCGCCTCCTTCCGTTTCTGCTCCTCATCTGAGACAATGGGCTCCACCTTTATCCTGCTCCTGACAAAATCCACACTGACATTGCTTTCCAGCTTTTCAATTGCATCCGCAACCACATTGGGGGAGTATATTTCACTGACATCAATGTCGGCTCCCGATGGGGTTTTTCCGCTTTTAGCATCCAAATTTGTGTAGGAAATAATTGCGTAAGCAGTGTACACCTGCTGCCGGCTGAAGTAGCTGTAAAAAACCACGCCTCCTATGACCGTACATAAAGCGATCAGGTATTTCCAGCTGCTTACATACCGGACAATCTGGAAATCTTTCACTTCCCATCCTCCCTTGCATTGCGCTTTTTCTCATTGTGCATTACAGCCATTGCCGCCATTGTTGTAAACGCAGCCCCTATGATAACGGCCCTTACAAAACCCATTCTGGTAAGAGGGCCGATCTCGTTATCCTTTACCGTGACATAGTCCTTGTTTTTGTACCTGGAATATTCCATGTCGATCTGTACGGCCTGCCGGGAAATATCCCTTAATTCCAGATCAATGGCCTGGATCATCCCTTCCGCCTTTATAAGGTCATCCGCCTGGTTTACGGATACGCTGATATGGTCAATGATGGATTGCCTGTTTTTAATATCCGATTGTTTCTTTTCCGCTATCTCCTCCGCATCCACTGCATATTCCGCCAGATGGTCGATGCCCGTCTTTGTCTTGGACATATAAAAATCCTGGTTTTTGTCCACGGAGGGCACCAGCACCACCCCTGTCATCTTCGGATCATACCGGTCAATGCAGCTTTTATATAAACCGTATGTTTTGGTGTTAATGGAGTATATGTTTCGGTCCTTATAATTTTTGTAATCCAGCAGGTCCACATAGGCCTGCCTGTTTTTGTATACCCCCTTCTCTGTGACAAATGAACGGAAATTAGCAAGGTTGATCTGAAGGAGATTATCGATCCGGGCCCCGATATCCTGAAAGGTGATGCCGTCATCTGAGATAAAACTTTTATTCTCATCAATCCTGCCATTCACATAATTCTTCAGCTGGATCAGTTTTGTGTTGTAGTAGCTGGCGATCTGGCGGTACTCCAATCCCTCCAGGTCCGCCGGTTCATATTGGAGCACGGAGAGATTGTCCGTATAATTGGCATAAAAATATTCCAGGTAAGCATAGGCAACCATCTGAAGCATGGACCGGGCATCCACGGATGTTAAGTCCCCGTTGGCCGTATATGTGACCTTATACTGGGTAGCAATATAGTCCCGGCCGCTTTTTGCAGGCACCTGGATGGTTATATGCTCTCCCAGCTCTTCCGGGGTTATCTCCGTGACCCCGGCCAGGGTAAGGGCCCGCCTGAGCACCTCCTCCGACTTGATCTCATAGGCGTTAAACCGGGACCCGTTGGGATTCAGTCCCTTGGATGCCCTCTCATAATTGTAGGCAAACCAGATGGTTGAGACTTTAAAACTGCTCTCATAAAACTTACATCCCAGCACCAGCACGGTCGCCGCCATACACAGCATCAGTTTCCACTTATACATTCGGATCGTATTCAGGAATACAAACATACTGCTTTTATTGATCATGTGCCGTCTCCCCCTTCTTTTGTCTTGCGGTGTTGGTCTGTGTATGCGATCACGGTGATATGCGCCATCATGTTGATGGAATAATAAAAAAATGTATTGTCAGTTATGTATGTGACAAAAGAATATACCACTGTCATCAGCATGAATGCAGAGGCGCGTGATCCGAATTTCTTTCTCACTGCCATGACCTTATACCAGGTATTGCTCCACAGCCAGTAAATAAATCCCCAGAATCCCAGTTCTATAAAATGGGTCATGATATCGTTGTGGGCCATGCCCGGAACATAGGGACCCACATTATATTGTTTGTAGTCGTATCTTATTTTGAAAATATACCGGATCCCATATCCCAAAAATGAGGGGGACATTTCATAGTACTCTTTAAAGAAATCGTATATGTACCCCCTGCTCATGGTATCGATCCCCAGGTGATCCATAAGCGGCTGATACCAGCCCTTTTTTATGAGGAACAGATACAGATAGGAAAATACAAACAACCCTGCCACCAGGACTGCCACCAGGGCTGTCTTCATTTTTTCAGACACAACATCATACAAAAGTCCCACTGCAATCGCTGTGAGGATTGCCAGCACATCGATTCTCTTCAGACCTGTGGAAAAGAAAAATGCTGCCGCCATCAGCTCCCCAATGTGCCACTGCCTATTTTTGATGCAGTACAGATAATACATTACAAACACGCCCAGCCCCTGGGTCAGGTCGTGCAGCTCCAGCTTTCTCATGATCGGGCCGGTATTCTTTGAAAATGTGGTGATCAGCGTCACATATTCCGACAGGACATTTCCCGCCCCATAGGTCTTTATAAGATCCAATGCAATGATGACAATGGTGGCGCATGCGGCATAGAGCATATAAGAAACGGTCCTTTTTCCAAACATATAGTACCCCGCGCCGGCGCACAATATATTTAAAAGCAGGCATACGATATTGATGGTCCCCCTGGTGACAAAGGATGTCTCCTGGCACCGGATCAGCCATATGGCCATGGATATCAGTCCAATGCCCATGACCGGGACCATCATGACAACAGAGATGGAATATAGAAACCGGATCTTAGGCATATCCACCGTGACCATGATCCATAAAGCACCCATGCCTATGACCAGCACATCCGCCGCATAGCGTATTCCCACAGGCAGGACCGGCAATCCCCCCTTATATTCAGCTGTGGCATAAAACGCAGCTGTCATGATCAGGATAAATGTCCCTGCCATGAATCTTTCGATCCCTCTACTTGTTTTCACATCCAAATGATCACCTGGTCCCATTGTACGCTTTCCAAAAACACTGCAGCAGGAAAAAAGACGGCAGATTATAGGTCAGGAATAATATGACCCCGTATCGTCCGCTCTTTTTCCATATATGTTTATAACTGTGCTTTCCCAGATATTGGGCATAGGCCGTGTGCTTGACCAGCCGGTTCCACTGTACCAGCTTCTGCACCCTGGCGCCTGTCCATCCGGGATTAAAATAATATAAGCGCAGGATCTCGCAGTAATTCCTGGTCATCTTATATTCAAACGCCTGCTTCCATTCCCCGGGTTTTCCCTGTATGTATCGGTACAGCGCCTCATTAAACGCCAGTATATGATCCTGGATCCCAGGGTTATACCGGTTGCAGACAGAGGAGGGGTTTTGCCGGTAGTGGTAAAACACCCGGTCCAATACCCCCATGCGCGGGGCTGCTTCCAGGGTCTGAAGATTAAACATGGTGTCCTCCATCCTGCGCAGGTCAGGCGGGAACATCAGATGCCCTTTTCCCAGGAAATCCGCCCTGTAAAACTGGGTGCACACCGAACCAAAGGAGCAGGGCAGGCTGCAGTATGAAGGATCCATAAGTCCCAGACAGATGGTATCTATGACCTCCGGGCCCAGATCCCGGTACTCTGACCAGCCGTATCCATAGGAAATGGACTCCTGTCCGTATTCCTCCTGATACGCAACGCAGAGAATATCCAGCTGATGCTGCTCCAATTGCTCCGCCGCGCTTTTAAGCGTATCCGTCTGGATCCAGTCATCGGGATCCACAAAATACAGCCATTCCCCTGACGCCCTGCAGATTCCCTGGTTCCTTGCCTCGGAAACGCCCCTGTTCTCCTGGTGCACCACCACGACCCGCGGATCCCTCCGCCCGTACTCATCACATATCCTGCCGATATCCGTGGTGGACCCGTCATCAATGAGGATCACCTCATATCTTCCCCTGTAATCCTGTCCCAATATGGATTCCATGCACTGGTGGAAATAGGCTGGTTCCGTGTTATACACAGGAACCACAATGGAAAATTTCATTGTTTTCTCCCTTTTGTACAGACGGCTTCTGAGCCGTTTTCCTTACGTATTCTTCTGAAACATTCCGGCTGCCAGATCCCTGCAATAGCGGAACTCTTCCATTTTATGGAAACATACAACGGACAATATCACCGAGACACTCCCCGCCACCGCAAAGTAAACGCCCAGCCTTCCATAGGGGGATGCCAGGGTAATCCTGTCACAGAGCATTTTGCAGACCAGGACCGAAGACAGGCCCGCTGCGGAAATCTTTACCATAAGCCCTTGATAATAGGCCGGATCCATGTAGAAGAACTCCCGGTAGAGCAGCCTGGTCTTTAAAATGATCTGGATGACAAGGGTGCACGTGGTCCCCAGCATAATTCCCAGAATCCCCCATCTCAGCCCCAGCGCCACGGAGACGATCAGGTTTATGCTGCTTCCGGCAATGGATATGTTTTTATCCTTGGAAAATAATCCTGACACCAGCATCATCCGCCACAGCGGCTCCCTGACCACATAGTAAAAAAAGTTCACCACAAAGGAGTATTTCAGGATATCGTCCATAAGATACTCCCTTCCAAACAGGATCTCCACAAAGGGATCCGACATGCACATGATGCAGGATGCGCAAAATGATGTGACCATAAAAATAATGAACGTCATTCGGCACAGGACCTGGTGGCACCGCTCCCTGGTCTCAGACACTGCCAGGTTCCCAATGCTTCCCGCCGCCGCATCGGGGATCAGGAGCAGTATCCTCCTTACATTGGAAATGATCAGGGAATAGTTGGAATAGAGTCCAACCTGCAAGGTCCCCACCAAAACGGAGATCAGGATATTGTCCGTGGAATTGGTGATTTTACCTGATAATGTCCCGATAAACAGCTGCCTGATATGGAAGAATATCTTCTTCTGCTCCTCCTTTGGAAGTTTCCGTGCCTCTTTTAAAAAAGGATACTGCCGGTCCGCAATATGGGCGATGGCAATGTTATTGGCCACCGTGACGATCCCGTCAGACAACAGGTAGGCGATAAAATTTTGTGTGAGGATCAAAATCCCCAGGTTGGAGGCCACGGTAATAAACCGAAAGACTGTATTGGTCATGGAGATCAGATACATTTTCTGGTCCGCGTCCAGAAGCGTCCTCTTATAGGAGAAAAAATAGGAGCTGACTGTTTTCAGCAAAAATATCACATACACCAGCCTCAAATATCTGACATTAAACGCCGCATCCTTGATCAGCCAAGGTACAAAGGGCAGGAAGACCAGGCCGGAGATCAGGATCACTCCTGCGATCATCCGGTATGCGCTCCTGTAAAACCACATCAGCTGTACCACCTTTTTCCTGTCATGTTCAGCCAGGGGCCGGTACAGATGATAAGTGATGGCAGAACCCACCCCCAGCTCCGCAAGGGACAAAACAGCGATCACTTCCGTAAATAACCCGTTCAGGCTCACTGCTGAAAGTCCCAGGATACGGACCAGCGCGGTTCTGGTGACCATGCTCAGCAGCACGGTAAAGATTATGTTGACCTCACCATAAAATAGATTGCGGATACTTTTTTCAGTTCTCATATTTGTGCTGTGGTTTTCTTTCTTACATTTTCGTAGACTTGCAAAAGTTCCTGTACTGCGGTATCCCAGCTGTAACGCTCCCTTACAAAGGACATCTGCCCTTCCCGGTCATGGAGATCCTCATCTTCGCCCAATATGGATTCCAGGCAGGAGCCCAGCACGGGGACATTCCCTTTTGGAAAATACCTGGCATATCCTCCGGCAGTCTCCACGTTCTCCTCTATGTCGCTGACCAGGCACCTGGCTCCGCAGCTCATGGCCTCCAGCAGGCTGATGGACATGCCCTCAATATCACTGGGAAGCACATAGACCCGGCAATTGGACATAAGCTCCTCCAGCACACGGCCCTGGACAAAATCCGTGAACAGGATCCTCTCATCCCCCTCTGCCATGCGGCGTATCCGGTTTACATAATCATTGTTTTTTGTAAGTTCCCCCGCTATGACCAGGCGGGTTTGGGTGTTCATGTTTTTATATGCTTCCAGCAGGTAGTGCAGGCCCTTTTCCGGCACCAGCCTTGACAGAAAAAGGATATAGGTGTTTCTCTTAAGGCCCCACCTGCGCCCGATCTCCTCCGGCTCCCGGCAGGGTATCATCTCCACCCCGTTAGGTATATAGACGGACTCCCTTCCATATGTATCCATAAAGTAGCGCTGGTTCCCACGGGACAGCACCACCAGGGCATTGGAGTAACGGGCCGCATTTTTCTCCCCCCACAAAAGGTAACGGGTGGCAAACCTTCCCCATTTGGCCCTCTGCCAGTCCAGCCCATGTATGGTTGCCACCACGGGGATTCCCAGCAGTCTGGGCAGGAAGGTCATGGCGCCGGGCCCTTCCGCATGAAAATGCAGCACATCATACCCTCCGAACACAGCACGTATGGCAGCCAGTACGGAGTAGACAAATGCATTCAGGGACGGATGGGACAGGGTGGGGATCCGGATCAGGCGGATCCCCCTGTACTCCCTGGGAGCCCGGTCCTCCTTCCTGCTAAAATCCTGCCACCGGTTGTAACAGTCCACCTGATGTCCCATGGCTGCCAGGCGCAGGGCTGTCTCTTCCACCGCAATCTCGATCCCGCCCTCCCTGGAGGGAACCCGTTTATGTCCGATCATTCCAATCTTCATACCCATCCCTGCCTTTATCCTCATCTTTATCTTTCTTAATCCGTAACTATTCAGTCACACAGGAACAGATCCCTGGTATATACCTTGTCCCTTACATCCTCCAGCTGCCTGTCATACCGGTTTGCCAGGATCACATCCGATCTCTGTTTAAACTCCTCCAGATCAGAGATGATCTCCATGCCTAAAAATGCTCCGGCTTTCAAAGCGGGTTCATAGATGACCATCTTAACGCCCTTTTTTTCCAGCCGCCGCATAATCCCCAGGATGGAGGAATGGCGGAAGTTGTCCGAATCCGCCTTCATGGTCAGGCGGTAGATCCCTGCAACCTTTGGGGATCTGCTTAACACCTGTCCTGCAATAAAGTCCTTCCTGGTCTGGTTGGCCCGTACAATGGCTGTCATAATACAGTTGGGAATGCCCCCATAATTGGCCAGCAGCTGCCTTGTGTCCTTGGGCAGACAGTATCCCCCATATCCAAAGGAGGGATTGTTGTAATGGGTGCCGATCCTTGGATCCAGGCACACGCCCTCTATTATGTTCCTGGTGTTTAACCCGTACACCTCCGCATAGGTATCCAGCTCATTAAAAAAAGCCACCCTCATGGCCAGATATGTGTTGGAAAACAGCTTAACGGCCTCCGCCTCGGTTGCATCCATGTAGCGGACAGGGACATCCTCCTTCAGGGCCGCCCCCTTTAGAAGGCCGGCAAACAGGCGGGCCTTCTCCATCTGGACAGGGTCCCCTGTATCCAGCCCCAGGATGATCCTTGAGGGATACAGGTTGTCATAAAGAGCCCTGCCTTCCCTTAGAAACTCCGGGGAAAACAGGATGCATCCGTCCGGGTACCTGGAACTGATCTCCTTTGTAAACCCCAGGGGAACCGTGGATCTTATGACAATGCAGGCGTCCGGCTGGATCCTTAATGCCGCTTCCACCACGGCTTCCACAGAGGATGTGTCAAAATAGTTCTGCTCCGCGTCATAGTCAGTGGGCGTTGCAATGATCACAAAATCCGCATCCCCATACGCTGCCCTGATATCTGTTGTGGCTGACAGCATCAGGCCTTTTTCACCCAGGCGGGATTCCAGCTGCGGGTCCGCGATCGGCGACCGCCCCCTATTGACCTTATCCACCTTTTCAGGCTGTATATCCACTGCGCATACAGGATTGTCCCGTGCAAGCAGCGCGGCATTGGACAGCCCCACATATCCCATGCCGGCCACCGCTATCTTTTGCTGTTTTTCCATCCGACCTTCCTCCTTGCCGTATTGGAGCGTGTTAAAGATTGCTCTTTGCACGCTCTAGAGTGTGTTTGAAAATTGCTTTCTGGCAGCTGTGCGTCACAGTTTGTGGGGGATTTGGGCTAAATGAAGGCGGCGTAGCGGGCTACGCTAACTGAATTTGGCCCAAATAACCCGCGAAATGGGGCGTGCTTTGTCCTAAGGGGTACCGGGCAGAGCCTGGGGGATTCCTTAGGGCAGATGACGGGAATGAATTTACAAACACGCTCTAGTAGGAGACCACAGCCTCCGGTTCCAGGATCTCCGCCACCTCATTGGAACCATAGCTTACTATCTTTCCTCCTGAGCCAAGGGTCCACCTCTGGTCATTTCCGTCCGTCACCTTTGTATTCTTCATGATCTTCCCGCTGGAATTGATCAGGCGCTTTCCTTCCCCGGGTATATCAAATACCTCGTACTTTGCAGCGGAGTCCGCCTTTTGAAGTTTTCCCTTGTAGTAAAAGCTTCCGTCTTTTATACCCGTGATCCCTTTTCCCTTCAGGTCAAAATAATACCGGGACCGGGAGGAATCCATGCCATCGTCCACCATTGTTTTTCCAATAACGCATTTCCTGTCCCCCTCCGGCGCTCCGCAATAATAAAACTCGCCCTTCACCTCAACCAACCCGTATTGGGCGGCTCCATACATGTCAAATACGTAGTAGCTGTCGTGGATCTTTTCCACGGCGTAGCCGTCTTCCGGCCCGCATATGGGTTTCCCCGACCGGTCAAAGTAGTACCATTCCTTTTGCCCCGCGCTTCCAAGGTCGGGCGGCCCCTCCAGCTTTAACCATGTCCCGGCTGCCTTTTCTCCCTCTGTAAACGCCTGATCCCCCTCTGATTCCGGCTGGTAAAAATAGCGGTATCCCTTTATCTGCGGTGTTGTGCCGCTTAGCTTCACCCACCCCAGATGCATGATCCCCTTTTCATCAAAGCAATAGGTCACCCCATCCACCTTGACTTCCTTTTTCCAGCCTGAGGAACGTTTTTTATTCCCCGTGGACCGGTTAAAATAAAAATAGGCGTACTGTCCGTGCTCCTGCACATAATCCAGCACGTAGGACTGATCCAGCCAGCTGTCCGGGATCTTCAGCCACTGCCATCCCGCGGCCCTGGCGCCGTCCTCCCCGCAGTAGTAATAGGAATCCTCGTCATCATCACGGTCAGCCTCCTTTGTCAGCCAACCCGTACGCATCACGCCGGAAGAATTAAAACAGTAGGATTGCCCATCAATCTTATACCAGCCGTCACTGCGTACATATCCATCGCTGCCCGCGTAGTACCAGTTATTGTACTCCGAATTTCTGGAATCCAGGCCGCTCATGACAAACCACCGGTCCTGGTACAGGAACCCCTCCTCCCCGATGTAGCGTCTCCTGCCATCCTCGTCATTCATCCACCGCTTCCGGTAATTATAGCCGTTGGAATCAAAATAGTATTTCCTTCCCTCCAGTTCCTTAAAACCGCCTTTGAGCACCGCACCCGATTCTAAGGCATAGTACCAGCTCTCGGACACGGCGCCGGTGCTGCTGTTGGTATTCTCAATCTTAAACCAGCCATCCTCCTGAAGGACTCCATTTTCATCCAGATAATACCGTTCCCCGTTTCCGTCCGTGTACCAGCGCTTTCTGTAATTCAGGCCATTGGTGTCAAAAAAGTACCAGTTTCCGTCCATCTCTCTCCAGCCGTTGCGCCAGAGCACGCCGTTGGAGCCGCCGTAATACCAGTTGGTATATTCCTGTCCATTGCCCCCCGTGCCGGAAATGGAGAACCAGCCGCTTTGGCGAGCTCCGTTTTTATCCGCATAATACCGGTCATCGCCCAGGTTAAACCATCGGTTGCGGTAGGCTATGCCGTAGGTATCAAAATAGCAGGTCATGCCTTCCACTTCATGCCACCCGTCCCTTAAAAGGGAGCCGTCCCCGGTCACGTAATACCAGTTGCTGTAGGGGTTCCCCCTGCTGTCCACTTTGTCAATGGAAAACCAGCCCGGGGCCTTCCTGGCCCCTTCCTCATCCACGTAATACCGCTTGTCCTCCAGATTAAAGAATGCCTTTCTGGGAGAATTGCCCCACTCATAGAAATAGTAGTCCTTTCCTCCCAGCTCATACCATCCGTTTCTCAGAATGATTCCGTCATTTCCCGCGTAGTACCAGCTGGTGACAGGGGAGGCTGAGGGCAGCGACGGCTTGGATACAAGGCTGAACCACTCATTTTCATACCTGGAACCGTCTGAGCGCACACGGTACCGGGCTTCTCCCACATTGACCCAGCGGTCCGCAGCGATCCGGCCGTTGTCCCCCACATAGCGCATGGTTCCGTCCGGCCAGAGAACCCATTGGTTCACCAGTTTTTTATCGTGTTCCACATAGACCCACTCCTGGGCCGAGTCCTGCTGCCAGCCATCCGCTGCCTTTGCAGGGATAGCCGGCATGATCAAAACCGCGGCAGCAAATGCAGCTGTCCCGATGATCATTTTTATGTATCCCATTTTTCTCCCCCTCCCGGCTTCTTATCCCTCTCTGTATTTCCCATATATCACATCCAGATAGGGAACCGTATCAGAAGCCCATGGATATTCCGGCATATAGCTTCCGGTGTAAGCGGACAAATACTTCCTGTCCCCTTTCATAAATTCATATACATCGCATGTAAATAACCCTGGATCGATCAGATAAACTCCCCGTCTGTGGATCACCAGCTCCTCACACCCATGTTCCTTCAGGATCCTGCGCAGGCGGTGAGCCACCACCCTTATATTCTGCTTGGCCGTATCCTCCGGCGTCTCTTCATACAAAAGGTATGCCAGCTGTGCCAGGGAGGCGCTGCCTCCCCTCTTATGCACCAGGATCGCCAGAAGTTCCTTGGCCCTGCTGCTGGAAAAGTAGATAGCCCTGCCATTGATCCATACATCAAACCCGTTAAAGGTCTGTATGAAAATATCTTCTGTATCCGGCATTTCCCGTTCTCCTCTTTTCCCCTTAAGACAGCACATCCTGATGGCCTTTATCCACCATCACCCGTATGATCCGGTCCACATATTCCCTGCACTTGTCCCCGTCCCGGGCCTCCACCATTACACGCATGACAGGTTCCGTACCGCTTTCCCTTACCAGGACGCGCCCCTCTGTTCCCAGTTCCTGTTCCACGCGGTTCACCGCATCCTGCACATCCCGGTCCTCCCTGGCCGCCTGTTTGTCCTTTACACGGATATTCTCAAGGACCTGAGGATAGATGTGGACCGGCTCCGCAAGCCTGCTAAGGGGCTGCTTTTTCTCCAGGATCACCTCCATCATCTTGATGGCTGTGAGAATACCGTCCCCTGTGGTTGCATATTTCCGGAAAATAATATGGCCCGACTGCTCACCGCCGATGCGGTAACCGTTTAAGGCCATGTTTTCATACACGTATTTATCTCCCACCGCTGTTTTCTCATACTCAATGCCCGCTTCATCCAGGGCTTTATACAGGCCGAAGTTGGACATGACCGTGGTGACGATCTTATTCCCAGCCAGCTTCCCCCGCTCTTTCATATAGCGGCCATAGATGTAGAGGATCAGGTCCCCGTCAACCAGATTTCCCTTCTCATCCACACAAAGGCACCTGTCCGCATCTCCGTCAAAAGCAAAGCCCACATCCAGTTTCTTTTCCTTCACAAATCGGATCAGGCCCTTCATATGGGTGGAACCGCAGCCTGTGTTAATGTTCAGTCCGTCCGGTTCATTGTTGATCACATAGGTGGATGCCCCCAGGGCGTCAAACACGCTTTTAGCGATCATCCATGCGCTCCCGTTGGCACAGTCCAGTCCCACCTTCATGTTCTTATAGGAGCGGGTGGCCAGGGAAATGAGATAGCCCGTGTACCGGTTCCGGCCCGAGGCATGATCCACGGTGCGGCCGATCCGCTCCCTGACCGCTAGGGGTATCTCCCCGGAAATGCCGTCCAGGTATGCTTCAACCTGAAGGATCGTGTCTTCATCCATCTTCTCCCCCTGGGCGTTGATGAGCTTAATGCCGTTGTCATAATAGGGATTGTGGCTGGCCGAGATCATAACACCGCAGTCAAATCCTTCCGTCCGGGCCACATATGAGACACTGGGGGTTGTGGTCACATGGAGAAGATAGGCGTCCGCGCCGGACGCTGTAAGCCCCGCTGCCAGGGCATACTCAAACATATAGGAAGAACGCCGGGTGTCCTTTCCGATGACAACCCGGCATGTCTTATGTTCCCTGTCCACTTGTTCCCTGTCCACTTGTTCCCTGTCTCCTTGTTCCCTGTCTCCTTCTTCCCTGCCATCATGTTCCCTGCCATAGTACCAGCCCAGGAACCGGCCGATCTTGTATGCGTGCTCCACTGTCAGTGTTTTGTTGGCTTCGCCGCGGAAGCCATCGGTGCCGAAGTATTTGGCCATGAGTTTTTTTCTCTCCTTAATCTGTAATGTTGTGTAGTGTCCTGATCAATTGATAGACCCCATACCCTATGATTGCCCCTAACGTGTTATGGAACATGTCATCGAACTCAAAGAGGCCACGCTTTGTAATAAGCTGAGTCAGCTCAATGGTAAGGGAAACCGCAAAGGCTGCCGCTGTAACTGATGATAATTTCATTTTTGCATACGCCGTGGGAAGAAGCGCCCCAACCGGCAAAAGCATCATCACATTCCAGAAATTTTCTGCTATCAGTTTTGTCCTTCCCGCCATGATCTCCCTGTACGACCAGAACAGAGTCAACTCATATCTATATGCCTTTCCCGGTTCCCGGCCAAATACGGTGGATGCAAACACCAGTACGAGATAAAAGACCAGGATAACAACCGCCCCACACTGTGCCAGCGCCGGCCTGCGCCTGTGACAGGCACAAATGTATATCAAACCGGCGGTTGCGGCCAGTGCCAGGGCGGCTAGAATCATATTGGGGGTCAGCGATGCCAGGGCTGATGATAAATAATAATCGATATCGCATACCTGCCTTACATTTTTTACTGTATTAAATCTACGGTTGCGATCCTCGGCTCAAAGCAGCAGGCGGGCCTGACGCAAACTATCCTCACACCGCTTGCCCTTTGGGGGCCAACCTTTGCAAACGTTGCGATCACACTGGTCCTTCCATGTAATCCCAATGGTCCGATATCCGACTCGTTGACCCGCCTGGTAATTTCCGCTTCCATCTCCGACTGCACATCATAGCATCCATCCGCTTGTGCCTGCAGCATCATGGATGCTGCTTCAAAATGAGAACGCCCTATGCCCACAGCAAGCGTACAGGGTGAACACCCCAGCTGGGCAACTCCTTCTGTTGCCCATTTCACGATCTCATCAATGACCACCTGGGTGTTGTGCTTATGGAACACCCTGTATGTCTTGGCCCTGATCGCCGGCCCGCCGCCAAACATCATGATATGGAGCCGGACCACATTGTCCCCGCATGTTCTAAGAAGAATGGGTGCTGGTTCAACACCGGCAGGATCGGGATCCAGACCGCCGGACTGGTCGATCCTGCGGTTATCATCTCCCATAATCCCCATGGGGCGGCCGGGAAGTTCTCTCAACCCGCTTGCGATTCCATCCCTGATCGCATCCAACATCCTTCCTGTCACAAAAACGTCAGGCCCTACCTCCAACACAAGATGAGGAATACCCGTATCATCACAGAGAGGACTGTGGTTTCTCTCAGCAGCTTCCGCATTTTCCAGGATTGTTTCAAGAACCCATCTGGCCTTCTCATTTTTTTCATGTTTGATCGCCCTTTCATAGGCATGCTTCTTATCCTCCCGAAAGGTTGACCCTGCCTCCACAAGGGCACTTCTTACAAGTTCCACTGCCTTTTCATAATCAAACGTGCTGCTCATAAATACTCCTTCCATGGGCAGCTGCAATGATTGCGGGATACCGTTCAACCTTCAGCCGGTACAGTGCCTCCATTCCCAATTCCGGAAATGCCACCAATTCCTGCCCCCTTGTCTTATCACCCAGCAGGGCCGTTACCGGCGGTATGACTGCATAAACGGCATGGTTCTGATTTAACGCCTCAATGGTTCCTCTGCCGATTTCACCCTTGCCCAGATGCAGCTTTACACCTGCCTTAGATAAGGGCCCAATACTGTTCTCAATTTCCAGTTTATTGCTGGACGTAGGACCAACTCCCGCCGGGCTTACGGCGGTGTGAAATATCACGCTTCCTTTTAACTCAATGCCATGATCAAAATTTTTGTTCTCCCGGATCATTTGTACCACCTTGGGCAGAACAGCATCGCGGCCGCAAAATATACTGCCGGATATATATACCGTGTCTCCAATCGTCAGCTTGGCAATACACTCCTCAGTAATGGGCGTATTGATCTCCATTGCCATATGTCCTCCTTGTAATGATGTACATCTGGTTCCTGTTATGATTCGTTGACAGCAAACAGCTTAATATAAGCCCCTTCGTTTTCGATCACGCCAAATGCCCTGGCACGGTTGCACACTTTTCTGGCCCAATTGGTATGCGGCTTAACTTCATTCATCTTGTTAGCCCCGGATCCCTTGACAACGCCGCCTTGTGTATGTCCCAGGATCATACAGGCATCATCATACTCTTCCTTTGTAACAGCCATCAACGCGTTAACAAACTTTACATGAGTGGGATGGATGACAGTGCGGCCCACAAAACCATTGGCCTTATCAAGGATCACCTCCCGGAGCAGACCATCGATCTCATTGTTTACAATAGGCAGCCGTTTCATCAGATAATCCTCCAGTCCGTGATGGGGAAGTTCCTCAAACATCATTGCTTTGGGAGCACGGAAATATTCCCAGACCGGTCCGGAAATCACATAATCATTCTCACGGCCGCAGACATTTACAATATCTGCAAGGCACTCACGGACGGTCATGATGTCATAAATGGAATAATCCACACCGCGGCGCACGCCAAATACCGATGAGAAGTCGGTTCCGCCCACACGCACCTGCAGAACAAGGTCATGGTACTTGTCAAGGATCTTCTTAATGCCCACCAGTTCCTGCATACGGCTTTCTTTATAAGCCACTTCCGGGTCTTCAATGATCGGCATGCCATAAAGGATCTCTCCAAACCGCTCATTTAGATCTTTTAGATAGGCATAATATTCATATCCGTTCTCAGCATTGAATTTAGGGAAATTGATACCGCAGAGAAAGCGCACCTGTCGTTTTGTCAATGCATCCCCAAAGCGTTTAAACTGGGCAAGATTGCGGATGCGGACAAAGATAAGAGGTATCTTTTCGGGGGACAGGGTTCCTGCATCAACAGCATCGGCAACGGTATCCAAAAGCCTATGTACATTTGCCTCAGCAGCTTCCACCTGATCCACCGGGCAGGCATCCTCAAAGCAAAGGACAATGGTGGTCAATCCGGGCATTGATCCGGAAATGATCTTGGGGGCAAAATCCTTTGTCCCAGGCATATACATGGTTGCGCCTAAACAATACTGCAGCATTTCACGTTCCGTGTACTTGTTAAAGTCCTCCGGCTCCACAACAAATTTAAAATCAGGGTTATACAAATGGTGTCTCATAAGTCACTTTATTTTCCTTTCTTTTATCTATTCAGTAATCCGGGTCCGCCTTAGACAAGGCTCCCCCGTGGAGACCATACAGCTTCCGGGTAATATTCATCGATCATTCTCTTTACAAGAAGACACTGCTTTGCGCGCTTTCTTGCATCATCCTCCGTGCTGTCCCAGCTGTGGGTAGCAGCCACAGAGCCTCCTGTTTTGAGATAGATAGGCGCGGCAACCCGGATCATCTCCGGAACTTCATAATGGCGGATAAAGCCGCCTGTAGATTTAGGATTCTCCGTATGGATATCAATGGGGATGTCAATTGCCTGACGCAGCGATGCCAGCATTTGAAGCTGGATGTCGCGCACAGGGTTCAGAGAGTCCGCGCCAATGGATTCCAAAAGCTTACCTGCCGCAGGATTGCCATGCCCTGCATGAGCCGAAAGTTTAAAATGGCAGTCAGCTGGTATCTCCCCCGCCTTCCTCGCTTCATTGAGCACATAAAGACAGCCCTCGTCATAGACAAGGAAGCCTCTGCAGCCCAGGCGTGCCGCCCGTTTTACATCTTCGATCGCCCTTACGATCTGCTCCTGTCCGCGCAGGCGGTATCCCATTCTCACCCCCTCCTCCGTATGCACGGAAGCGGATGTGTCAGTGGTCGCTCTCGGACCAATGGCAAGGATCAGGTCTGTCTGCCACTGTTTGGCATACTCCACCATTTCTGTGATCTCATCATCTGTCATACGCATGATACCCTGGGTCTGGGTAACACGGTGCAGGTAAAGTCCATAGGAATCCATTGCCTCCAATAGAGCGATCATAGCTTTGGGCCCCTGGATACCAGGAACCTCAAAGCGGTACTGCCCGCCGTCAGCAAACCGCTTCTTAGAGTCAGGGAGATGGTATGCATCACCGCCCGGGAGTCCAATTGATTTTAAAAATTCTCTTGTTTTTTCCATACTGTTCATTCAATGATCCTTTCCCTCAATCTTTGTTGAGTTCGTATATCAAACCGTCAACCGCCTCTTTATGTAAGAAATCAAGGGGCGGCAGCTTTCCACTAAGCCCCTTATGGATCCGGACGTCTATGAAAGAGGCCTGACCACTATTCTTTAAATCATCCAAAGCTTTGATCAGTTCCTCCCTTGTGCCCACAGGTTTTCCGATCGTCCGGTAGCCGCACGCCTGGGCAATTCCGGTGAGATCCACCAGATGACCGGCAGAAGGCTGCCCGCCCACGGATTCATGGGCACCGTTATTCAAAACAATATGAATGAAGTTGGGTACATCCAGTTTACTGACCATGGTCATAGCCCCAAGGTGCATCATCACTGCCGAGTCGCCGTCCAGACAAACCACCTTCCTGTCCTTCTTCTCCAGTGCAATTCCAAGGGCAACCGAAGATGTGTGTCCCATGGCTCCTACATTCAGGAAATCATGGTCCTTACCTTCCTTTCGCTTCTCCCTCAAAAAGAAGAGTTCTCGGGTAGCCCGTCCCGTGGTGGCAGCATAAATCGTCTCAGAAGGCAAATGGTCAAGTATGATCTCAATCGCCTCTTCCCGGTTCATCGGATACCTGTCATCCCTGTTGTCTGTCTTTTCCCCGGCCATAACCCCCTTTGGAGCAATCAGTGCGTAAGGCTTCCGGTTCTCACGGGCATAAGAGACAGCTGCGGCCAGTACATCTCCTATCTTCCCGTTGTCATCCTCCAGCACGGTATAAGGGATGTGCATAATATCCAGGAGGCCGGGGGTGATCTCCCCCTGCAGCTCATGCTGCGGCCAGTCGCCTGTACCCGGCCGTCCCCGCCAGCCAATCAGCAGCAGCATAGGTACAGCATATACATGCTTGTCCGCCAATGACACAAGAGGATTTACCGTATTGCCCATTCCGCTGTTCTGCATATATACCAGCGGTATCTCCTTTGAGGCAAAATAATACCCTGAGGCAATCCCTATGGCATTGCCTTCGTTTGCCGCAATAATCGTTCGGTCCGGTGCGTTCTTTAATATATGATTGCAAAAACCATTGAGATATGAATCCGGTACCCCGGTAAAAAAGGTTACACCATTCTTTTTCAATTCATCCAACACTAGATTTTGATCTAACATCTCTCCTCCTACTACTCTTTTGCAGTGCCTTTATAAAATGTGAAGTACTCCGGGCTGTCCGCTTTACACAGTTCCCAGGCTGAAGAAAAAGCATCAGTCACATCTGAGGGCAGCGGACCTGCATTCACAGCTTCCATATTCTGCTTTAAGTGGCTCAGCTTAGACGCTCCCACCAGGATGGCATCCCCCCGGCGTTCATTCAACATGGAGTGATACGCCAGCCAGCGGTATACCGCCTCAATGATGCTGATGCCCTTCCGTTCACATGCTGCTTTTATCACATCCGCCGCATCAAAGTAAGACTTTTTCCAATACCGTTTCTGGTAGTTGGGCCGATGTGTAAACCGCCCTTGCTCCGGTGTTTCCTCAAACCTGCCATACCGTCCTGTCAGCAATCCACCTGCCATAGGATTGTAGGCATAGAACCGCATCCCAAAGTAATCCAGGGCTGTATTTAATTCTGTTTCCGCTTTTCTGGTCAGCGGATTATAGATGCCCTCATAGACGGTTGGCAGTACCCAGCCATGTTCCCTGCACTTGTGGTAAACATCTGCCGCCAGCCAGGCGGGGAAGTTGCTGAGTCCAAGTTCTTTATATTTTCCCTGATCATAAAGAACAGCGCAGGCTTCCAGTACGGACTCCACAGGAGTATTCAGATCAGGAAAATGAAGATAAAATGTATCCACGCTGTCAATCCCCAATCTGTCCAGGGACTCGTTCAGCTGTTTAAAGGCAGCTTCTCCGTCCAGTTTTCCGGATATCCTGGGGTTGACCTTGGTAGAGATTTTTATTTTATCCCTACCCATTTTCTTTATCACTTCCCCCAAAAGGGCCTCACACCGGCCTTCGTTGTACACATAAGCGGTATCCAGTTCCTCATATCCGGCATCCAGAAACGTCTGGATAAATGCCTCCACGTCCGGATGAAACACGGATTCGCCAAATGTCATTGTGCCGAGAACCAGTTTTATTTTCTTATTCATCTGCAGGCTCCTGCCTTTCCGTTATAAACAGTTCCAGTATTTCTCTCACAGACACATTTTCCCGGTAAACAGTATCAAAAATACGGTTGCCGGCTTCCCTGCCGATGCCTGCATAATCCATCAGCCCATGGTACCGTTCCTTAAACTCCTCATCACTCAGCGGATTTTCAGGCTCCCCTTTGGGGAAGTCAACACGTTTTTCAAGTGTCCTGTTATCCGTGGTTTTAAGCTCCACTACCGCAGCCTGAACCGCTGGGAACGCTGCGCTGATTTCCTCATCCGGGACAACCGTTACCCTCTTTGTCAGATCAAGGACAACCTTGTCCTGAACACCTGCTTCACTAAACTCCTGCAGGCCTGCTTTACCGTATAGGAAGCCTGCCGCTGCGCTGTAAGGTATACTCATCTTTGCCGAATAGGATCCCAGGATATCCACATGGTCATGGCCGCTGACAGCCAGTGAATACGTTTTGATATGAATGCTCTCCACATCCCCTGCTGTCAGGCCATACTCATTTCTCAGCTGAATGACGGCTTCAATGGAAGGGTGCGTGTAACGGCAGGAGGCATATGGCTTTGTGTAGGTCTTTTGGATCGCGTATGTACCATTCAAAACCATGGGCTTTAACTCTATATCCTCTTTTCCTGTCATCATCCTGAAATAGCCGCGGTTTCCCCCCAGTGGATCCGGATGTCCCTTAAAACCTGCTTTTGCAAGCTGTATAGAGGTGAGCGCAAGCAATGCAGCCTTTGCCACATTGTAGGGTTTCAGTTCCGAGCCGTCATCCAGGACTTTTAACATCCCCGTGGCGGATACACATGCTGCCGCAAACGCGTTGTACCTCTCTTCTTCCGAAAAGTCCAGCATATAGGATGCTGCTATCGCTGCCCCCAATACACCGCAGGTACCGGTTGCATGATAACCAAGTGCTTTATGTCCGGGCTGGATGGAAACAGCCATTGTATAAGAAGTTTCATAACCAATAACTGCAGCCTTCAGCATATCCTCAATCTTTACATCATACCTCTGGGCCAGTGGAAGAAGCAGTGAAAAAATGGGAGAACCCAGATGTATGATCCCGGAGTTGGTTCCATCGTCAAAATCAAGTGCATGGGCATTTAAACCATTGAGAAATACGGCTTCTTTTAATGCCAAAGTCTCTTTTGTTCCAATTACCGTAAACTCTCCCTGTTCCGGATTAGCAAATGCAATATAGTCTTTAATCTTCTTATTTTGAAATTTTGCCCCTGCAGTTGTAACCGCAACATAATCAAGCAAGGATTGCCTTGCTCTATTTAAGACATTCTCCGGTACCATCTGCCTTTGAATCCTGTCTATTGAATTAATAAACCTGTTTGAAGTATTCACGCACCAATCTCCAATCTCATCAATTTACTTTTTATTCTTAATAGTCAACTGGGGGTCAATGCTGGAAATATGCCTCATAGCCATCTTTTGCCGACACAATTTCAACGCCCTTGCTTCTGGCATATTCAATTGCCTCCTTTAGCATTGGTACATACACCAGATGTCCCACAGTTCTTTCATATTCACTTCCATCGCTGTCAGTAAGTGGTTTTCCTTCCTGATCATACAATGGAATCACCTCATTATTTTCGTCATATACAGGCTGCCCATCTGTGTCCACTTCCACCAACTGACACCATTTTGTATTTGAAGTGTGAAACATCATAATTTCCCAACCACCGCAAACTGATACTGTGTCTATATATCTTTTAATATCTTCTAAATCATAATCTTCCCTGGACTTATCACCATCACCGGATGCAAAATCAATCCTATAGCGTTTTAGTCTATATGGATCCGAATCCTTTGAGTTGATCGTATTTCCTCCAATAATGATTCCAGCTTTAAATACAGATCTTGCTGCATTTAACATGCGTATCTCATATCCTGTACTGGATGAATAAACAAGAATATCTCCGGTTTCAATTCCCTCATCTAACAACTTATCTCTAGCTGTAGTCAACCTTTCCCTAATCTCTAGATCTGATAGCAATAACAGATCATTGGGGGTTGGATGGGAATAGGTATGGCACAACACCTCTGCCCCCATAGCATGACAGGTTTTAATATCCTCCCAAGTCATCCATTTGCTACTGCTGCCAATTCGAGTAGTCGTTACCGCAGTTGAAATACTTACCCCCATCTCATTACAGAGAGGAAGAATATCTTTTAGATAGAGGATTCCCCCGTCATCATCAATAATTGTTAGCATTGGATTTCCGTAATCGGGTAATGTAAAACTGATTTTAGGATTTAGAACCGTATCAATATGTTCCTCACCACTCGAAACCTGTAGTCTAACATCAATCCCGGAAAAAGAGCTCAAATCCGGTATCTTATAAACCGCACTCTCCTGTATTGCCAATAACCTGAATCCATCTGGATATTCTTCATTAAAAGCCCTGAAAACCAACTCCACTGGTGAATCTGAATTAAGTTCTACATATACAATTTCTCCTGTTGCCATCCACTCCGGGATACTGTTCTTTCCACCTGAAAGGGATACAAAACTGGCTTTTTCAGGTATTCCATAAATATGCCAACTACCATTCTCCCCTTCATAAAACATTCCATTCGACTCTTTTACTCCTTTTTGCAGCAAAGTCGGTTGTTTCGATACATCCGCTATCTCTTGATCAGAATGCCCCCCCCCCCCCGCCTACCGCGGTGGTTTTTTTTTTGTGGTTTGTGGCGGCTTTTTCCTCCATACACGCTCTGGTACAAGAAACGCTTTGA
>Ga0129314_1000203_pt1 | contig 72514 bp, 59 predicted proteins | sample O1111metagenome_FD_94431 | JGI IMG/M metagenome (GOLD analysis project Ga0129314, IMG submission 94431) | Orangutan individual fecal microbial communities from fecal samples from Wisconsin, USA - O1111 metagenome | ecosystem: Host-associated > Mammals > Digestive system > Large intestine > Fecal... | reverse complement strand
TTTTCAATATATTCTTTTTTCATCTTTCCTTTTGCCTTTTCTCCTTTTCCTGTTGTGATTTTGATTGTGTTCGGCAGAATTCAGAGTCATACTTTTATTGACTAAAAGAATGGAACACTATATATCTTAAACAGTAAGATTGCAAGCAATGGTTTGCAATACGATGGATAAAAATGGGCATTAAGCACAAATGTAAAAGTATAGACACTTCCGCTTGGACTGATGATTTTCACATAATAAATTTTACACAATGGGGGTTACATTTTATGAAAGATTTTTTGAACGACTTGATTTATGATCCGAATCCGGCTCCGCTCACAGAGCCGAGATTTCAGATGGAGAGCGTAGAGGATCTTTCGAAGTCGGAGCGCTTCTCACTGACCTGCAACGGAACGGAGCGCCCGGTATATTGGACTGATTCCTTCAATTATGTTCCTGTGGTCGTGGATGAGCGGGAGGAACTGGATATTACGGTTACGATCCATGATGAGTTTCAGGAAGTTGTCATTCGCCCGACCAGCTATGGCATCCATTTTGAGCAGGAAGGCAACAAGCTTCACATTCACCTGGATCAGCCGATGAAATTTACGATTGAGACAGATGGCGGACTCCACAATGCGCTTTTTGTACTCTGCTCCAGAAGAATTCCGAAGCCGGAGAACACAACGATTTATTTTGAAAAGGGAAAAGCATACAACGTCGGTGTGCTGACCTTAAAGCCGAATGACACGGTTTATGTGGAAGAGGGGGCTGTTGTTTCGGGCTGTGTGTACGCAGACCACTGCGACAATATTTCCATCGTAGGAAACGGAATAATCAATGGTGCCTGCTGGCATCTCCCGGACAGCAATGCAGACCGGTTCTTTATTTATCTGAAGTGGTGCAACAATGTCAGACTGGAAGGCTTCACGGCGGTGGACGGACCGTCCTGGCATGTCGTTCCGGCGGCCTGCGATCACGTTCTGATTGATAACATCAATGTAATGTCACGTATTGTGACCGGTGATGGAATCGACGTGACGAGCAGCCGCTTTGTGGAGATTAAGAACTGCTTTATCCGTGCAACGGATGATTGCATCTGCATCAAATCTCATGCTCTGATCGGAGATACCTCGACGGTCAGAGAGGTGACGAAGGTGCATGCGCATCATAACGTCATCTGGAATGCAGAGCCCGGAAATGCCATTGAAATCGGTTACGGTCTGCAGGCCGAGGTTCATGATCTTCTGTTTGAAGAAAATGATATCATTCACTGCCAGTATGAAGGGAACATGGGCGGAGCTGCGATTTCCATCCACCAGGCGGACGGCGGTCATATCCACGATATTCACTACAGAAACATTCGCATCGAGCAGGCGGAGCAGAAGCTGTTTGATATCAAGACGCTGCTTTGCAAATATACGATGCAGTGGGAAAAGGGAATGATTGATGACATTCATTTCGAGAATATCACGGTACTGAATGGCGATTTCCCGGTTTCCACGATCCGTGGTTTCCAGACGCCGGAACGCGAAGTGCGGCCGCATAATATTTATTTTGACAACATTAATATTCTGGGCAAGCACTGCAAGACGTTCCAGGATCTTCGCCTGATGAACGAGCTGGCGAATGATATCTATATTGATGGCGAGAGAACGTTTGTTCAGAACAAGTTCTGAGGGATACCGGCTGCGGGATTGACGATGTGAACATCACATTATATGAGGATGGAATACATGGCTGATACAAAAATACTCCCTGATATTGATTTGGGGATAACAGAAAGAACCGGTATTTTCTACGGAACCGGTGCTTCGGAGGGAATTCCGAATCCGTTCTGTGACTGCGAAATGTGTAACCACGCAAGAAAATACGGAGGAAGAAACATCCGGAAAAGGTCATGCTTTCGCGTGGGAAAAGATTTGATGATAGATATGGGGCCTGATATTTTTTCTCAGGCCCTGTTATATGGGTCCCTTCGCGATATCGAGCATGTCCTGATTACTCATACGCATGACGATCATTTTAATTTCGAGGCTCTGGGCCTGATCATGATGGCAACCGTGCACCGGCATAAGCCCATTCATTTTTATCTGACCGAGCGGGCGTATGATTACATCGAAGAACTAAGAAACAGCCCGATTGCATTTGGCGGAGACCTCAGGAGGATGGAGAGCCAGGGGCTGTATTATTTCCACCTCCTTTCCTGTTTCGAAACCTATGAGATCGGGAGGTATAAGGTGACTCCGGTAAGAGGCAATCACCGGGGGAATATGCCGGACGAGAAAAGTGCCAACTATCTGATTCAGCTGCCGGACGGGAAGAAGCTTCTTTACAGTCTGGATACGGGGCTTTATTCCGAAGAAACCTTTGGATTTCTGGAAAACGCGGGTGCCGATATCTGGGTGACGGAGTGTACCTTTGGAAATTTAAGCCCGCAGGAGGAATGGAGCGCGCATTTATGTGTGGAAACGCTGATGGAGCAGACAAAGCGTCTGGATGAGAAAAAGGCGCTGGCTCCCGGATGTCCGGTTTACGTTACGCACATTAACCACTGTCATACGGCTTACCATGAGAAGCTTCAGAGCCTTCTGGACCAGACACAGGGAGAGCATCCCTTTACAGTGGCTTATGATGGCTTGCATATTGAACTGTAAGCAGGAAGGACTGAAATGAGATCATATCCGAAATGGCTTTCTGACGCGGTTTTCTATGAAATCTATCCGCAGTCCTTTGTCGTGTTTCGAACTGCCTGAGGAAAAGAAAATGTCGGATGTAAAAAATCATTCAAAAACACTTGATATAATCGCTTTGCTGCGGCGGCTGGAAAAGCCGAAGGGAAGGGTGGACGTCATTCTGGATACAGACACCTACAATGAGATTGATGATCAGTTTGCGCTTTCCTATATGCTCCGGTCTCCGGAGAAGCTGAATGTGAAGGCGCTTTATGCCGCTCCCTTTCATAATGAGAAATCAAATGGACCGGCGGACGGAATGGAAAAGAGCTATCAGGAGATTCTGAATATTCTGGAGCTTGCGGGAAGAGCGGAGCTGAAGCAGGAGGTGTACAGGGGCTCGCTTCGGTATCTTCCGGATGAAGAAACGCCGGTGGATTCCCCCGCTGCGGCCAATCTTGCGGAGAGGGCAATGGAATATACTCCGGACCGGCCTCTATATGTGGTTGCGATCGGAGCGATTACGAATATTGCTTCTGCCATACTGATGAATCCGGAAATCATTGATCGCATCGTAGTCGTATGGCTTGGGGGCAATGCGCACAACTGGCCGGACAGTCATGAGTTTAATCTGTTTCAGGACATTGCGGCGGCAAGAATCGTTTTTGGCTGCGGAGTCGCCCTGGTTCAGCTCCCCTGCAGCGGAGTGGTATCTTCCTTTGCAACAACGGGTCCGGAGCTGGAATACCATCTTTCCGGGAAAAATGCACTTTGTGATTATCTGATGAAGACGACCGTCAGCGAAGGCCTGAGATGCTCAGGCGGTCAGCCTACCTGGTCACGCGTGATCTGGGATGTTACCGCAGTGGCATGGCTTCTTGACGGTAATTTTGAGGATGATTACCTGGTGGCCAGTCCGATTCCGGAATACGACCATCACTACAGCTTTGATCCCACCAGGCATTTGATCCGATATGTGTATCACATTCACCGGGATGACCTTTTTGAGGACCTGTTCCGGAAGCTTTCGCAGTGAAATCGTTAAATCATGGCTGGGCGATATCTTTGATGGTGACTGTATTCTTCATGACTTTCTGGCTTCTTTCTGAGGCAGGATGGATATTGAATAATGAAACCCGGACGCCGATTTTCAGGCGCCCGGGCTTTTTTTCAAGGATCCTGCTGTTGGTTTTCTTTTTGACCATCAACAGGTATAATATTATTTCGGATGTGTATTTTCAGAAACAGGATTGAGACTGATGTTCAAGGATAGACTGATTGATTTTTATTACGATACAAGAGAATTCCTCAGAAGGAACAAAAAGGTTGTGATGCCATTGTTCCTTCTTCTGTGCGTTTTGATTACGGCAGGGCTCGCTTTTTCGCTGCGAAGACAGACAAGGGAAAAGGCACAGGAGGCAGCGTCCCTTGCAGAAACGGAGGAAACCCCGGCGGAGGAAGTGGAGCTGGAATTAAATGCATATGAGGATGTCGATGCTCTGTTCCAGAATTATTACAGGGCAGTGGCAGAGGGAGATGCAGATACCATTCAGAGCATCAGCTCCGCACTTTCTGACGAGGAGAAGATCCGGATCCGGGAGCTCGCCAACTATATTGATTCCTATACAACGGTTGACGTCTACACCAAAAAGGGACCTGTGGACAACTCCTATGTAGCTTATGTCTATACGAAGCTGAAGCTTAAGGATCACGAGTGGGAGATACCGGGACTGCAGACCATGTATGTCTGCACCAGGAATGATGGAACTCTGTATATAAATAATGATGAAACGCAGCCGAAGACGGTTTCAGAGTACATTCAGCTGGTATCGGTACAGGATGATGTGGTAGATCTGAATAACCAGACCTCTGCGGAATACAACGATCTTCTTGCTTCGGATGCGGAGCTTGCGGATTATCTGGATCAGATTGCATCAACCATTGATATTTCTGTTGGACAGCAGCTGGCGGCCTTGAATGCATCCCGAAGCGAAGCGAATGAGAACACAACCTACCTGAGAGCGAAGACGGATGGTGTCAATATCCGCAAATCGGCCTCTGCAGAAGGAACAAGGATCGGCTCGGCCTCTGCAGGAGACAAGTTCCAGCTGGTGGAAGAGCTGGCAGATGGATGGAGCGAGATCATCTTCAACGGACAGTCCGCGTATGTAAAGAGCGAGTTCTTCGATAAGATCGAGCCCGGTGCGGCGGATGATGGTCAGGAAAACACTTCCGGGGAAGCCGGGCAGACGACATCGGAAGATACTTCGGGCGATGCTGGCTGAGGATGCATTTGGAGGCGAAAAGCATCCTGATTCAGAGAGATGTTCTGTCAGGGATGCATTTCCGTGGGGAAAAGCATCCTGATTCAGAGAAATGTCCTGTCAGGGATGTATTTCCGTGGGAAAGAGCATCCTGATTCGGAGAAATGTCCTGTCAGGATGCATTTCCGTGGGGAAAAGCATCCTGATTCAGAGAAATGTCCTGTCAGGGATGCATTTCCGTGGGGAAAAGCATCCTGATTCGGAGAAATGTCCTGTCAGGGATGCATTTCCGTGGGGAAAAGCATCCTGATTCGGAGAAATATCCTGTCAGGGATGCATTTCCGTGGGGGAAAGCATCCTGATTCAGAGAAATGTCCTGTCAAGGATGCATTTCCGTGGGAAAAAGCATCCTCAAATCATAGAGCCAGCAGATAGAGATGCAATGAGTGTAAGCTTACCGGCTTACGGCACAGGATGGGAGGTTTGAAATGAGCAGATTGAATGTAGGAATTCTCGGATGCGGTGCCATTGCCGCGACGATGGCGAATACGGTACGGAAAACCAAGGGCTTTTGCATGTATGCGGCAGCGTCCAGGAATCTGGATAAGGCAACCGGTTTTGCAAAAAGAAACGGAGTACGGAAGGCTTATGGCTCCTATGAGGAGCTTTTGCAGGATAAGAAGGTGGATCTTGTCTATATTGCAACACCTCACTCTGAGCATTTTGAGCATGCAAAGCTTTGCATTTCCTATGGAAAGCCCTGCCTTGTGGAAAAGGCATTTACGGTAAACGAAGCACAGGCGAGAGAGGTGTTCCGTCTTGCGAAGGAGAAGAATGTTTTCATTACGGAGGCAATCTGGACAAGATATATGCCGTTTGTCCGGACAATGAAGGAGGTTCTGGCAAGCGGCGTCATCGGAAAGCCTGTCTGCCTGTCGGCAAACCTCGGATATGCGATCAAGGGCAAGGAGCGCATGGTGGAGCCTGCACTTGCCGGAGGGTCCTTGCTTGATCTTGGCGTATATCCGCTGAACTTTGCCTCGATGATGTTCGGAGATGACCTTTTACGCGTGGAGGCTTCCTGCACGTATACGAGCAAGCATCTGGATGAGCAGGACAATCTGACACTGATTTACAAGGACGGACGGATGGCTGCATTGACCGCAACGATGCTCGGGACGACGGATCGAAAGGGCACCATTGTCGGAACAGAAGGCTATCTTGTGATCGATAACATCAATAATTTCGAGAGGATGACGGTCTATGACGGGAAGTATAAGAAGATCGCTTCCTACAAGAGACCCAGACAAATCACGGGCTACGAATATGAGCTGCAGGCCTGCCGCATGGCTCTTGAGAACGGATGGCTGGAGTGTCCGGAGATGACGCACGATGAGACCATCCGGATGATGCGGATTTGTGACGTAATCCGAAGACAGATCGGTGTGATCTATCCGTTTGAGAACGGATCGGTTCCGGATCCGGTCAAGGTGGAAGAAGGTGCAACCTCACAGGTTGAGGAAGTGATCGAGATTTCGCCGGAGCTTCAGATTGCTCCGCAGGAGGATGCGACGCTTTTCATGGAAGGACCGGTGGCAGATGCGGGGGATGCACAGGTGATCGCGGGCGAGCCGGAAACTGCAGAAGCTGACGGCAGCATGATCGCGGGCGAGCCGGAAACTGCAGAAGCTGACGGCAGCATGATCGCGGGCGAGCCGGAAACTGCAGAAGCTGACGACAGCATGATCGCGGACGAGCCCATTGCTGCAGCGGATGCGAGTGCTGGCTCAGAGCAGGCAGGCCCCGATATGACAGAGGAAGCTTTTGCGGTGTCGGAGAAAATCGGTGAGTCAGAAACACCGATAGAAACACCGACAGAAGTACTGACAGATACATCGACAGAAACACCGGCAGCAGCACCGGCAGAAGTACCGGCGGCTGCAGACTGAGGAATGTGATGGCAGAACGAGTGGTTGTAGGTATGTCCGGCGGAGTAGATTCCTCCGTCGCGGCATACCTTTTGAAATTACAGGGATATGAAGTGATCGGCGTCACCATGCAGGTGTGGGATGCGGCCTGCTCCTTACAGATGGAGCGGGAGGGCGGCTGCTGCGGGCAGAGCGCTGTGGATGATGCAAGACGTGTCTGCGGACTTCTGGGAATTCCGTATTACGTGATGAATTTCCGTGATGTTTTTCAGGAAAAGGTGATCGATTACTTCATTGATGAATATTTGCAGGGGAGGACACCGAACCCATGCCTTGCCTGCAATCGGTTTGTGAAGTGGGAGGCACTTCGGATCAAGGCGGGTGAGATTGGAGCACGGTACCTTTCAACGGGACATTATGCCCGGGTGGAGCAGCTCCCCAATGGACGCTATACGATCCGGAATTCCGTGACCGCAGCGAAGGATCAGACCTATGCGTTGTACCGCCTGACACAGGAGCAGCTTGCACACACGCTGATGCCTGTGGGAGATTATCATAAGGATGAGGTCCGGAGAATGGCAGAGGAAGCGGGAATTCCGGTTGCGAAGAAGCCGGACAGCGAAGAAATCTGCTTTGTCACGGACGATGATTATGCCGGCTATCTGGAGCGAAATGCTGCGGAACGGATTCCGCCCGCAGGACGCTTTGTCTATCGGGACGGAACGGATCTTGGACCGAACAAGGGCATCATCCATTATACCGTGGGGCAGAGAAAGCGCCTTGGGATTGCACTCGGACATCCGGTTTTTGTGACCGGTATCGACGCAAGGACCAATACGGTGTATATCGGTGAGAACGAGGATGTTTTTGCGGATACGCTGACCTGTCGGGAACTGAACTTTATGGCGATTTCGGAGAAGGAGCTTCCGATTGGAGAAAGCCGGCGCGCAGAAGGGAAAATCCGCTATGGAGCAAAAGCTGTGCCATGCACCATCACAAGGACCGGCGAGGATGAGCTGACGGCGCGGTTTGACAGTAAGGTCCGGGCGATTACGCCGGGACAGGCGGCGGTGTTTTATGAGGGAGAGCACATCCTGTGCGGAGGCAGCATCTGCGGATAACGCACATGCAAAAAACATCTGCAGATAATGCATCTGCGGATAACGCACATGCAAAAACATCTGCAGATAAATCATCTGCGGATAACGCATCTGCGGGATGGACGATGAGAGGAAATGATGAAACGGGCACTGGTAATCGGAGCAAATGAAGAAGCGGTTTTTTCCATCCGGACGGCGCAGCGGCATGGCCTTTGGGTGGATGCCATGGATGGCAACGAAAAGGCAAAGGGGCTGCCGGCGGCCGATGAGGCTTATCCGGTGGACATCAATGATCTGACCAGGGTGTTTGAGATTACAGACCGGCTGCAGCCCTGCGCGGTGGTGCCTGCGCCCATTGGGCACTGCCTGACCACCATCGGTGCTGTCAACGACAGATATCATCTGGCTGGAGTTTCACAGGCAGCCGCAGAGAAGTGCACGGACAAATACCGGTTCCACCAGGCGATGAGAGAAGCAGGACTTCGGAATGCAGAGCTTGTTTTGCTGAAAGAGGGGCAGAAGGTCCGGGAAGAAGAGCTTTCCGGGATGACCCGGTTTCCCGTGATTGTAAAGCCTCGCTTTGGCTCCGGAAGCCGCGGTGTGGAAATCTGCGGAAACCGGCAGGAGCTTTTATGCTTCCTTCAATATGAGCTCGGAAAAGACACCGGACTTCCGGAGGATTACATTGCGGAAACCTGCATTCCGGGACCGGAGTACGGCGTGGACGGAGCCTATGTGGACGGAGAATTCCGGATGGTTTTGCTTCGCCGCAAGAAGAATACGCCGCCGCCTTACCGGCAGTGTGTGGGATACTATGCGCAGCTTCCGGAGGAAGAGCCTGCTTTCTATGAGAAATGCTGCCGGCTGATGCAGAAAACCGGCGAGGCCATGGGCTTTCAAAACTGCGTGGTGCATGCGGATCTGATTCGGGAAAGAAGAGAGGACGGAACGCTCACGGATGAGCCGTTTGTCATTGAAACCTCGGCAAGACCCTCCGGACATAACCTCTCGAATCTGTTCACCCCTCTCTCGACCGGTGTGACGCTGGTGGAGGATTTTCTGAAGCTGGCACTCCCGGAGCTGATGGACAGCCGGAATGAGAATGCAGAAGGGCTGTTTCGGCCGAAGAAGACAAGAAAGCTGCTGATCCGGTATTTTGACCTTGCAAAGGGAACGGTCAGGTCCGTGCCGGATCCCGGGGAATTGAGGGAGCGTTATCCTCTGCTGGACTACGTCTGTCATATCAGGCCCGGAGATCAGCTGGCGGAGGTAAGAGACGGCGCCTCGGTGATGGGCCGCGGCTATTATATCCTGGAAGGGGAAAATGACGCACAGCTGGATGCGGCGGATGAGAAGCTCCGCGCGGAATTCCGTGTGCAGGCATAAGGACAGATGGTGGGAAGAGATGAGAAATCTGGCGATGATTACCGCGCGGGGCGGCAGCAAGAGAATCCCCGGGAAAAATATCAAGGAGTTCTGCGGAAAGCCGATTTTGGCCTATTCCATAGAAGCGGCGTTGAAAAGCGGCGTGTTTGATGAGGTAATGGTTTCCACGGATGACGACAGGATTGCAGAGATCGCAATCCGATATGGCGCAGCGGTGCCGTTTCGGAGATCAGAAAAGACGGCAGGAGACTATGCGACGACGGACGAAGTCATCGCGGAGGTTCTGGAGACCTATGCAGAGCTGGGAAATCCTGCGGAGCGCTTCTGCTGTATCTATCCGACGGCCCCGTTTCTTACGCCGGAGCGTCTGAAGGCCGCAATGGAAATGCTGGATGAGCATGAGTCGGTTCTTCCTGTGGTTGGATTCTCCTATCCGCCGCAGCGGGGCTTTGTCGTGCGAAACGGCTGTGTGGCGAGGTGGATGCCGCAGTATGAGACGGCAAGGTCGCAGGACCTGGATAAAATCTATCACGACGCCGGTCAGTTTTATGCGTGCAGAAGCGATGCCTTTTTCCGCGGCCGGACAACGGATGTGGAGGACATGGTTCCGCTGGTTCTGCCGGAGAAGGAAGTGCAGGACATTGATACAATGGAGGACTGGGAGCTCGCAGAACAGAAATACATTCGAATGAATGCGCAGACACATGCCGACCCATTGAGAGAAAAGAAGGTAGAGAACGCCTGATGCAAACCCCTTATTATGAAATTGAAGAACAGAAACTGAATGAGGACATTGCGCTTCTTAAGGGCGCTCTGGAGTCGGGATGGGGAAAACACTCGGTTGCGGCCTGCTCGGTGAAAACCAATTCGCTCCCGTGGCTTTTGAATCATTTCCGGCAGAACGGCTTCTGGGCGGAGGTGGTTTCCGCAGAGGAATATGATCTGGCGATGCGAATCGGTTTTGCTCCGGATAAGGTGATTTACAACGGTCCCATCAAGGACAGATGCGTTTTTGAAAAGGTGCTTTCGGATGGGGGACTTGTCAATCTGGATTCTTCTATGGAGCCGGAATGGCTTTCGGAAATGGCGAAGAAATGCACCGGCAGACCCCTCCGCGTCGGTCTTCGGGTCAATGTGGATTTCCGGAGACTGGTGCCGTCCGAGGTTCCCGCAGAGGAAGAGGGCAGCAGGTTTGGCTACTGCGAGGAGAACGGAAGCCTTGCGGCTGTGATCGAAAAGCTTCGCAGCATACCAGGAGCCGAGGTGGCGGGACTTCATCTTCATTCGTCGACCAAGTCGCGTTCGGTGAAGGCATATGCGGCGGTTGCGGCTTTTGCGGTGTCTCTTGCGAAAAAGTACGATCTGAAGGAGCTTTCCTACATTGATATGGGCGGCGGCTATTACGGCGGCGTGAAGGGAAAGCCGGATTTCCGCGATTACGTCCCTGCAATCGCCGGGGAATTGAAGAAGTATTTTGACCCGGAGAAAACAGCACTGATCCTGGAGCCGGGGGTTTCGATGGTGTCATCTTCTTTTACTTTTGTGACCTCCGTGCGCGATGTGAAACGGATCGGAGAGCACGTGTACGTGGTGACGGACGGGAGCCGCGTGAACCTGAATCCGCAGGTGACGAGAAGATGGTACCCGCATCATCTGGAATATAAGACAGTAGGCGACGGGAAGGCAGGAGCAAGAAAAACGCTTCCCTCGCAGATGATCTGCGGAGCAACCTGCATGGAGTATGACCGCCTGTTTGAGGAGGAAAATGCGCCGGAGCTGAAGGAAGGGGACCTTGTGATCTATGACCTTGCCGGCGGATACACCATCTGTCTGACGCCTCTTTTCATCCACTATTTTCCGGCTGTGCTGGTAAAAAAAGAGAATGGAACTCTCTATACGGCGCGGGAGCCATGGACAAACGACGAGTTTCTTGCAGGGAATCATTGGACGTAATGGATGCAGGGAAAAGCACCTGCAAGGGAACAGATACGAGGAAAACGAAATGGAACAGCTTGCAATTGACGGGAGAAAAATAGGACCGGGAGAGAAGACCTATATTGTGGCGGAGATGTCCGCCAACCATCTGCAGGATTTTCACAGAGCTGTGGAGATCGTACATGCGGCGGCAGAGGCCGGCGCGGATGCGCTGAAGCTCCAGACCTACACGGCGGATACGATCACCATAGAGAGCGATAAGCCTTATTTCCGCATTACGGGCGGAACGCTCTGGGACGGGCAGACGCTGCACGGCCTGTATGAGGAGGCGTATACGCCATGGGACTGGCAGCCGAGGCTGAAGGAGGAAGCGGAGAAGCTTGGAATGGCCTGTTTTTCCTCTCCGTTTGATCCCACTGCGGTGGAATTTATGGAAGAAATGAAGATGCCGGCGTATAAGATTGCTTCGTATGAAATCACGGACATTCCGCTGATCCGCCAGTGCGCGCGAACGATGAAGCCGGTGATTCTGGCGACAGGCGTGGCGCATAAGGAAGAAATCGAGGCTGCGGTGCAGGCCTGCCGTGAGGAAGGAAACCAGCAGATTCTCCTCCTTAAATGCGTGTCTGCGTACCCGACGCCGTATGAGGATGTCAATCTCAGAATGATGCCGGAGCTCGGGAAAACCTACGGAACGCTGTGCGGCCTGTCCGATCACACGATGGGCTCTGCGGTTCCGGTGGCAGCGGTGGCTCTTGGAGCCTGCATGGTGGAGAAGCACATGACACTCAGGAGGAGCGATGGCGGTCCGGACGGCGCATTTTCCATGGAGCCGGAGGAATTTGCGGCGATGGTTCGTGACATCCGCTGTGTGGAGAAGGCACTTGGCGTGTCGGATTATCATCTGACGCCGCAGCAGGAGGAGGAGCACAGCGGTGTCCGTTCTCTGTTTGTGGTAAAGGATGTGGCGGAGGGAGAGCTTCTGACGTCCGACAATATCCGGTCCATCCGGCCGGGGGACGGACTTTCGCCTGCCCGCATTGACGAGATCCTCGGCAAAAGAGCGGCGCACCGCCTGGAGCGCGGAGAGCCGCTTCGTGAAGGAGATTTTGTTTCGTAAGCTGCCGGTGGCGGCAGGGAAGAGAGTGCAGACAATGAGGATTTGGATCCGCGCGGACGCAAATGAAGAGATCGCATCCGGACATCTGGCCCGCACGCTGTCCATCGCGGGCGAGCTTCGAAGGCTTGGCGTGAGGGTGCGTTTTGTTCTTGCGGAGGAGGAGAGCAGAAGCTGGCTGCAGAGGCTTTCCGGAAACCCGGATGAATGGGAGGTGTCCGTTCTGGGACTTCCCTACGGGAAGCCAGGCGAAGAGCTTCCGCTTCTTGCAAAGCTGGCGGAAAGGGAGCAGCCGGATTGGATTCTGGTGGACTCCTATGCGGTTTCCGGAGACTGGTTCGAACAGCTTCGGAGCACTCTTGCAGCTTCCCTGCAGGAAAAACAGAGAGAGGAAAATTCGGCACCGGGGCTTGCCTTTCTCGATGATGAAAGAGCCTTTGATCCGGCGGTGGATCTTGTGATCAATTATGATCCGGACGCTGAGAGCCTGCAAAGCTTCTATCAAAAAGCGCCATTCCGGCTTCTGGGACCGAAATATGCGCCTCTTCGGGAGCAGTTTGCGGATCTGAGGCCGGCAGTCCGGCCTTCTGTAAGGAAAATTCTGATTTCCACGGGTGGAACGGATCCCTATGGCATGGCAAAGCGCCTTCAGAAACTGGTGCAGTGCGTGCCGGAAACGGCAGTGATGGCACCGGGGTATCCCCGTGTGGAGAAGGTTGCGGAGCTTTTGCTTGGCTGTGATCTTGCGATTTCGGCAGCAGGGACAACCTTGTATGAGCTCTGTGCGGCCGGAGTGCCGACGCTTACTTTTTCCATGTCGGACAATCAGGAGCTTTTTGCGAAGCAGATGGCAGAGGCCGGCGCGGTCACTTATCTGGGCGATATCCGGAGCCAGGAGGTTCTGGCAGAGCTGGAAAAAAACGTGGCTTCGTGGCTTTCGGAGCACGGCGCGGCGGAAGCACGGAAGCGCAGTGCGGACAAGGCTCTGCTTCTGAGACAGCAGGAATCCGCCCGCATGCACGCATTGACAGACGGGCTTGGAAGCAGGAGAATTGCAGAGAAGCTGATACAGATTTCGGATGGAGCGTGCTCCGGAAAGAAGGGTAGGCAGAAGACTGGAGGCATGAAATGAACTTTGAGCTTAGAACGTATTATCCGCCGGATTTTACCAAGGAGAAGTTTCGCAGTGCGAAGGAAGCAAGACTGGAGCCTGCGCCGTTTGATGCGGTTGCACCGCTGGATTTTCATGCGATGAGTATTTTCCCTGAGTATTTCAAGGTGAAGGGGGAGTGGCTTCTTGCAAAGGACAGCCGGATGGACTGCGTTCCGGTCTATGAAAACGGAGAGATCGTTGTCCGGGAGCCGCGGCTTCTGAAGAAGGGGGATCTTGTTGTCTGCGGACGCACCGAGGACTGTGAGGATGGAATTTATCTGTATGCAGACGGCTTCCGCGAGACCTCCGGAAAGAAGGATACCTTTGCATTTCGTCAGGGACGATCCCGCGAGACTGCTTTCTCCAAGGATTATGATGAGATTTATGATCTTCTTCGCTATGAGAAGGATCACGGATATGTGGTCTGGGTGATGGGCCCTGCCTTTGCGTTTGATTCGGACGCCAGAAATGCTTTTTCCAAAATCATCGCCGGCGGCTATGCCGATGCGGTCCTTGCGGGAAATGCACTGGCGACGCATGATCTCGAGGGTGCATTTCTTCATACGGCACTTGGTCAGAACATTTACACGCAGGAAAGCCAGCCCCTTGGACATTACAACCACCTGGACACCATTAACCGTGTGCGGTATGACGGCTCCATTTCGGAGTTCATCCGCAAGGAACACATCGACAACGGCATTATCTACAGCTGTGAGAAATATCATGTTCCTTACGTGCTTGCGGGTTCGATCCGGGATGATGGTCCGCTTCCGCCGGTTCTTGGAAATGTATATGAGGCACAGGATGCCATGCGCGCACAGGTTCGCAAGGCAACAACGGTGATCTGCATGGCGACCATGCTGCATACCATTGCGACCGGCAACATGACGCCGTCTTATCGCGTTCTGCCGGATGGAACGGTACGTCAGGTGTATTTCTACTGTGTGGACATTTCGGAGTTTACCGTCAATAAGCTGGCGGACCGGGGAAGTCTTGCGGCACACGGGATCGTGACCAATGTGCAGGATTTCATTGTGAACATCAGCAAAGGGCTCGGGCTGCAGTAAATATTTCTGTAATGGAAAAAGGGATCCCCGCCAAATGGATACCAGTCATATGGGTATTCGCCTGGAGGGGATCCCGATTTTTTATTTCACGGCAACAATCATTTCCGTGACGGCCTGAATCATATCCCGGACCGCCTTTGCGGAAACCGCCGGATCGGAATTTACTGCGTAGTAATAGAACTTGATCTTGGGCTCTGTTCCGGACGGGCGGAGAGCAAACCAGCTGCCGTCTGCCATCGAAAACCGAAGGACATTGCTTGCGGGGATGTCCTGATAACCGTGCAGATAGTCGATGGTTTCCGCGACGCAGAAGCGTCCGAAGCTCTGCGGCTTTCCTGCGCGGAAGGCGTCCATGATGCGCCCGATGCGGGCTGCGCCCTCCTGCCCCTTCAGAACAATGGAAATCTGATTCTCTGCAAAATATCCGTACCTTTGATAGAGCTGCTCCAGCGCATCTGCGAGTGTGAGGCCCTGTTTGCGGTACCAGGCCGCCATCTCTGCAATCAGCATTCCGGCAAGGATTCCGTCCTTGTCGCGAACCTGCTCGCCGGGAGCACAGCCGATGCTCTCTTCGTAGCCGAAGAAATAGGAATAGCCTTCCTCTTCAAGCTGCGGGATGCGGCCGCAGATATTCTTAAAGCCCGTCAGCGCCTCGAAGACATGAATGCCGTAAGCTTCACAGATGACACGTCCGAAATCTCCGGTCACAATGGATTTGATCATTGCGGCTTTTGCGGGAAGTCTGCCCGCTGCCTTCTGGCTTTCTGCCATGTAAGCAATGAGAAGGGCACCGGTCTGATTGCCGTTTAAGGGGAGATAGCCGCCCTTTCCGTCCGGGATTTCGATCGCCATGCGGTCGCTGTCCGGATCTGTTGCAATGAGAACCTCGGCACCGGTCTTTTTCCCAAGCTCCTCGGCAAGACGGAAGGCCTTCGGATCCTCCGGATTCGGATAGCCGACTGTGGTAAATTCCGGATCCGGCTCCGTCTGCTCCGGAACGAGAAGAAAGCTTGTAAAGCCGCGCTCTGCCATGACCTGCGAGAAGGGGAGGCTCCCTGCTCCGTTGAGCGGTGTATAGACAACGGGAACGGTCTTGTCGAGCTCAGAATCCGGGCGCTGTGCCATGGATTTTACGTAGTCCAGGTAGTCCCGGTCCATCGGCTCGCCGAGCATGGTAAGAAGTCCCTTTTCCTTTGCCTCCTCCAGAGAAAGGCTGCTGAAGAAATCGAACAGGTCAAGCTTCTGAATTTCTGCGAGCATGCCGTCAGACACGGCGCCGGAAATCTGCGCGCCGTCTGCCCAGTAGACCTTGTAGCCGTTGTATTCCTTCGGGTTGTGGCTGGCCGTCATGTTGATGCCTGCAACGGCGCCGAGCTTCCGGATGGCGTAGGACAGCTCGGGTGTCGGGCGAAGAGAAGGAAACAGGAACACCCGGATGCCGTTTCCGGTGAGAATCTGTGCACTCAGCTCGGAAAATTCTCTGGAGTGATAGCGGCAGTCATAGGCGATGACTACGCCGCGGGAAATCTTCTCCCCGGAGTGAAGAATGTAGTTGGCGATGCCCTGCGTGGCGCGTCCAACGGTGAGCGTGTTCATGCGGTTGGTTCCTGCGCCGCAGATGCCGCGAAGTCCAGCGGTTCCAAAAACAATTTCCTGATAGAAGCGGTCTGTGATCGCCGCCTCGTCTCCCTCGATGGAAGCAAGCTCCTCATGCATCGGATCCGCAGAGTCCAGGCGGTCCAGCCAGAGCTTATATAATGATTGAATTTCGGGTGTCATCCGCATCCTCCTTTCAGAAGGCATCTCGTTATGAGTGCTCTTTTCTGATGTTCTGATTTTCCGGTGTTGTATCTATACGGTTATTTTACCACAGGAAGAGGAAAAGCATTCCTTTGGTATCAGAACGTGGTATGATCACGTGGTATAAGGGGATAAAAAGAAGCTGCCGGTGGCCGGCAGAAATTATTTCAGGAGGGAATGACAGAATGAAAATCTATTTTTACGCATTGAGAAAATTCGATGAGCTTTCGTTTGCGCGCGAGTATGCAGAGAAGTACGGGATCGAATTTGATTTTACGACGGATTATCCGGACGAAGAGAACTATCTTCTGGCAAAAGGAGCCGATGCCATCAGCATGACCCCCTGCGACATGTCGGCAGCGATGGTGGAGAGATTTGCGTCCATCGGAGTGAAGTACATCCTCTGCCGGTCCATCGGCTATGACCATGTGGACCTTGCAAAGGCCCGGGAATGCGGCATGCGAGTTTCCAACGTCAGCTATCCGCCCTCAGGTGTTGCCAACTATGCCATTATGCTGGCGATGATGCTGCAGCGAAGAGTTGTCAGCATCCTGAAGCGGGCCGAACTGCAGGATTATTCTCTGAAGGAGAAGATCGGGGAGGACATCAGCTTCCAGACCGTCGGCGTCATCGGAACGGGCAAAATCGGAAGAACGGTCATCGAGCATCTTTCCGGCTTTGGCTGCAAAATTCTGTGCTACGATCCCTACCAGAATGAAGCGGTGAAGAAATATGCTGAGTATGTATCCCTTGAGGAGCTTTTTGAAAAATCGGATGTCATCACGCTTCACACCAACGCGACGGAGGAGAACTACCACCTTCTGAACAGGGAAGCCTTTGCACGGATGAAGGACGGTGTCCGGATTGTCAACACGGCAAGAGGAAAGCTCATTGACACCGATGCACTGGTGGAGGCACTGGAGAGCGGAAAGGTCGGCGGCGCAGCACTGGATGTACTGGAGAAGGAGGACGGACTCTATTATTACAACCGGATCGGCGACGTGATCGCAAACAGGGATATGGCGCTTCTTCGCTCCTTCCCGAATGTCATTCTGAGCCCGCACACCGCCTTCTATACCACGCAGGCGGTTGGTCACATGGTGGAGGGCTGCTTTGAAGCTGCGGATGCCTTTGCGAGGGGCGTTCAGACGGAGCATGAGGTGAAGCTTCCGGAGGCATAGAGAAGTCTTTTAAGAGGAGTCTTTTAACAGGAGTTTTTAACAGGGGGATTTTACAAGGGGGATTGCAATGAAGGACAGGAAGGATAAGAGAGAACGGAAGGCTCCGCTTTATAAGAGCTTTGGCTATGCGTTTGAGGGAATCTATCACACGATCCGGAGGGAGAGGAACATGCAGATTCACTGCGCGGCAGTGGTTCTTGTCATCCTGCTTGGCTGTCTTCTGCATATTTCGAAGGCGGAGTGGATCGTCTGTCTGATCCTGTTCGGGATGGTGATGGGCCTTGAATGCGTGAACACGGCGGTGGAGGCCGTGGTGGATCTCGTGACGAAAGAGCGCAGACCCCTTGCAAAAAAGGCCAAGGATGCGGCAGCAGGTGCGGTTCTGATTGCGGCAATTATGTCGGCAATCATTGGAGGTATCATCTTCCTGCCGAAGATCATGGGTGTTATAATGTAATTGTTCAGCACAGTCTGGGAGCTGCTGAACGGTTGGGGATCATCATTCAGTAGACAGAAAAGTCATCATGGGAGGTACGTTATGGAACTTGGAGACGGAATTAAGAAATTCTTTCTGCTTGGAATTGGTGCTGCAGCTGCATCGGTAGAGAAGTCGAGTGAGATTCTCGGCGATCTTGTGAAGAAGGGCGAGCTCACTGTGGAGCAGGGCAAGGCTCTGAATCAGGAGCTGAAGCATAACGCAGAGGAGAAGAAGAAACAGGCTGAGGCTCAGAAGAAGGAGAAGAACATCTCCGATCTTGTTGCCGGACTTTCTGCAGAGGATCTTGAGAAGCTGAAGGCGCAGATCGCAAAGGCTGAGGAAGAAATGGCAGAGAAACCGGAGGAGACGGCGGAATAAGCTGCCGCAGAATCCGCAGGGATTTCGGAAAGAGCCGCAGAATGGTCTGCGGCTCTTTTTTTGGCAGATTGAGGAAAGGGTAAGTGCATATGCCCCAGAACGCAGAAGAAATGAAACAGGGAGAGCAGAGCAGTAAGAAAGCGGAGGAAGCCGCAGACAACCGCTCCAGAATGAGGGAAATCCGTCAGGTGCTGTCGAAGAACAAGATTACGAGAGGGATTTCGCCGGAAAAGCTTCGGATCATTCTGGAGGAACTGGGGCCGACCTATATCAAGCTTGGTCAGATCATGTCCCTCCACTCGGACATTCTCCCGAAGCGCTACTGCGACGAACTGATGAAGCTGAATTCTGAGGTTGCGCCAATGCCGTTTGAGATGGTGGAGGAGGTCATCAACCGCTCCTATCGCCAGAGCTGGCGCGAGGTTTTTGACTCCATCGATCCGACGCCGCTCGGGTCTGCGTCCATTGCGCAGGTGCACAAGGCGGTGCTGAAAACCGGTGAGGATGTTGTCGTCAAGGTGCAGAGAAAGGGCATCTATGATGTCATGGCAAGAGACATCAGTCTGCTGCACAGGCTGGTTCATCTGATGCCCCCTGTCGGCGATCTGAAGAATCTGGTCGATCTGAACATGGTCCTGGATGAGCTCTGGAGCGTTGCCCAGGAGGAGATGGATTTCCTGAAGGAAGCCGCCAACATGGAGGAGTTTGCCAGAAACAACAAGGGCATCGCCTATGTGACCTGCCCGAGACTCTACCACGAGTATACGACGAGCCGTGTTCTTGTGATGGAATATGTGGAAGGCGTAGCCATCAATGACCGGGAAGCTCTGACGGAGGGCGGCTACGATCTTCATGAGATCGGGACCAAGTACGTCAACAACTTCATCAAGCAGGTGATGGATGACGGCTTTTTCCATGCGGATCCTCATCCCGGAAACGTGAAGGTCAGCGGCGGCAGGATCGTCTGGATTGACATGGGCATGATGGGACGGCTTTCGGAGAAGGACCGCCGCGTCATGGTCAAGGGCGTGCAGGGAATTGCACTGCATGACATCAGCATGGTGGAGAATGCAGTCCTTGAAATCGGCGAGTTTCGAGGGAAGCCGGACCGGGCGAAGCTCTGGGAGGACCTTCGGAAATTTCTGGATGATTATGGCTCTGCCGCGATGGGCGGCATCGATATCGCACAGGTTCTTGCGGATCTCATGGAGATCATGAAGGAGAACGGGATCAGTCTCCCGCACGGCGTCACCATGCTCTGCCGGGGACTTGCGCATGTGGAGGGAGTGCTTGCGCAGATCAGTCCGGACATCAACATGTTCCAGATTGCAGTCACCAGGTTTACGGAGGATTCGGTCCGCCAGCTTGACTGGAAAAAGGAGCTGGAGAAGAGTGGCCGTCTCCTGTACCGCACGGCGAAAAAGGGCGCAGAGATCCCCTCTCTTACGGCGGATTCTCTGAATGAGTTTCTGAACGGCAGATCGAAGGTGAACATTATTCTGGGAGCTCAGGACGAATTTACGGTGGTCGCGTATGCTCTGGTGCGGAATCTTGTCATCGGTGTGTGCATCGCAGCGCTTCTTATGGCCTCGGCAATCATCTGCACGACCGACATGAAGCCGAAGGTGATGGGAATTCCGGTGCTGGGTGCGGCCGGCTTTGTGTTTGCACTGGGCGCCAGCATGTTCCTTGTCGTGCGCAACATTTATTATCGCTACCGGAAGCCGAAAAGGGATCGGAAGAGGAAAAAGAAATAAAGCAGAAGAAATCGTATTTTTTATAGAAGCAAGGGGAGTGTATGTTATGAAGAAGAGCAAACTGATCGGAACGAAGGATTTCTACCACCGCGTTCTTATGGTGGCGGTTCCGATTATGATTCAGAACGGAATTACGAATTTTGTCGGCATGCTGGACAACATCATGGTGGGACAGGTGGGAACCGACCAGATGTCCGGCGTTGCCATTGTCAATCAGCTGATGTTTGTGTATAACCTGATGGTTTTCGGAGGTCTGGCGGGCATCGGGATTTTTACAGCCCAGTTTGCGGGGAAGGGCGATGAAAAAGGCCTTCGCTATACGATGCGAATCAAAATCGTGATGGCACTGGTGCTGACGGCAGGTGCGGCGCTCCTGTTCTTCAACGGCGGAAGCAGTCTGATCGGCATGTGGCTGAAGGGAGACAGCACGGCAGGAGATGCTGCGGCCACCATGGCGGCTGCGGAGGGATATCTGCGGGTTATGCTGGTCGGAATGATTCCCTTTGCCGCGACACAGGTGCTCTCCGGAACACTGCGCGAAACGGGCGAGACGATTGTGCCGATGAAGGCAGGTGTGGTTGCCGTTCTTGTCAATCTTGCAGGAAACTATATCCTGATTTACGGAAAATTCGGAGCTCCTGTGCTCGGAGTTGTCGGTGCGGCAATTGCAACCAACATCTCAAGATTCGTGGAATTTCTGTTCGTGCTCGTGTGGCTTCTCCGGCATCTGGAGAAGAACCGCTACATGGAAGGATTGTTCCGGGGCTTCTATGTGCCGGGGGATCTGGCGCTTCGCATTGTCATAAGAGCGTTCCCGCTCCTTCTGAATGAGACGCTCTGGTCTCTTGGAAATACGGTGATGTCGCAGCAGTATTCTCTCCGGGGACTCGATGTCGTCGCGGCCTTCAATATTTCAAGCACCATCTGCAACGTCTTCAACATCGCCTTCATTGCGATGGGAGAAGCCATTTCCATTCTGCTCGGCCAGGAGCTTGGAGCAGGACGGCTGAAGGAGGTTAAGGACGATGCCTACCGCCTTGCGGCGTTTTCCGTCTTCCTGTGCCTCATCAGCGGAACCGGGCTTTTCCTTGTCGCTCCGTTCTTCCCGCTGATTTACAACACAACGGAAACGGTGCGGGAGGCTGCAGCCGGCCTGATCCGGATCAGCGCAGTCTGCATGCCTTTGTATGCTTATGAGAATGCGTCGTATTTCACGCTGCGCTCCGGAGGAAAGACCTGGATTACGTTCTTCTTCGACTGCGGTTTTGTGTGGGCGGTATCTCTTCCGCTCGCAGCGACTCTGATCCACTTCACGGCACTTCCCATTCTGCCGCTGTACCTGGCGGTACAGGCAGTTGAAATTCTGAAGGTGGCCGTTGGCTTTGTGCTGGTACGCCGCGGCAAGTGGATTCATGACCTGACGGTGTACTGAGCATGGATAAGGTATTATCCTACACGCTGCTGCCGGAGGATCTGGACCGGACAGCTGGCGGTCTTGTCAATCTGGTTCTGAAGAACTGCGTCCGTGTGACGGGACATGAAATCAGCGCTGCGAAATTTCTGGAGGATGGCATCACCTGCGGCGGGAGACCCATTCACGTGTCGGAGCGCATGCAGCCGGGAGAGACCCTCCGCGTCCGGCTCCCGGAGGAAAAGAATGCGGGAAAGCTCATCGCGGCTCCCGGTCCGATTCATATTTTATATGAAGATGAGGATCTGATCGCCGTGGACAAGGCCGCGGGAGAGGTGGTGCATCCGTGTCCGGGACATTATGCGGACACGATTGCCAACTATCTGACCTGGTATCTGCAGCGCGATGCCGGCCCGGATGCCTCAGGACTTCGGATTATCGGAAGGCTGGACAAGGAGACCTCAGGAGTTCTTGTTTTTGCAAGAAGCAGAGCGGCGGCAGCAAGACTGCAGCGTCAGCGTCAGGATGGAATTTTCATTCGTACCTATCTGGGAATCTGCGAGGGAACGTTTTCTGAGGAGGAAAAATACGGCACCATTGACCTCGATATGGAGAAGGTGCCCGGAGTTCTGATGAAAATGAGAACCTGCAGAGAAGGAATGCGTGCGGTGACACATTACAGGGTTCTTGCGGAAGGAGATGGGAAATCTCTTGTGAGATTTCAGATCGAAACCGGGAGAACGCATCAGATTCGTGTGCATATGGCGGGGATCGGACATCCGCTGTGCGGAGATACACTCTACGGAGGGGCGGCGCAGCAGGAGGACTTTCCGCGGCAGCAGGAGATACACAGGGACGAGAGCTTCTGCCGGCATGTAAAATCCATGCCGGAAGGAACCGGAGAAGGGAGCATGCGGGCACTTCTTCATGCGGTGTCCGTGGAATGCAGACAGCCATTCTCCGGAGAGAGGTTATCCATCTTATCGGCAATTCCGGATGATTTTCTGCGTGTTATGAAAGACTGGGCGAAAGACTGCGATACGTCATCCCTTTATTGACATAAAGCAGAAGAGCCGTTACAATACCATTTGTCTTTCACATAAAGACAGATGTCTTTTCAGCAGAGCTATGAGCGCAATGGCGCAGGGAACAGCGGCGCCATTGTGTTTTATTGTATCTGTTTCCAGCCGGCAATAAAGGGACCGGGGGACAGATGCCATTGGATAGCGAGCAATATTTTTTATGGAAGAGAGGAAAGAAAGTTGGCTAAGTATGTTGTAAAACGTGTGCTGCTGGCGGTTGTTACGATGTTCCTCATCTGCTTCATTACCTTCTTCACGATGAATGCGATCCCCGGCGGACCGTTCAACGGTGAGAAGGCGAAGTCTGAGGCAGTCATGCAGGCATTGAACGCCCGTTATGGTCTGGACAAACCCGTAGAGGTGCAGTTCGCAAATTATATGAAGAATCTTTTTCACGGAGATTTTGGTGTATCTCTGAAGACGGGGCGCAGCATTTCCCAGACGATTTTCGAGTCGTTCCGCGTTTCTGCGAAGCTTGGTCTGATGGCTGTCCTTGTGGCGCTCATCTGCGGCATTGTGCTTGGCTGTGTTGCGGCACTGAACCGCAACAAGTGGCCGGATCACATCATCATTTTCTTTGTTACGCTGTTTACCGCAATGCCGAGCTTTGTTGCAGCATCGTTTCTGCTCCTTGTGTTCTGCATCCAGCTTGGATGGGTTCCGGTCTGGAGCACCAGCAATCCGAACTATGTCCTTCCGGTCATTGCGCTTTCCCTGTCTCCGATGGCGTATATCACGCGTCTTACGAAAACCAGCATGCTGGATGTGCTCGGGCAGGACTATGTGCGTACTGCAAGGGCAAAGGGTGTGCATCCGTGGAAGGTGATCTTTGTTCACTCCCTGCGGAATGCCCTGATTCCGGTTATCACCTATGTCGGACCCCTGATCGCCGGCATCCTGACCGGATCTCTTGTCGTAGAGAAGATCTTTACCATCGGAGGACTTGGCTCCAAATTCGTGGATTCGATTACAAACCGCGATTATCCGATGATTATGGGTACCACAATTTTCCTTGCATTCATCATGATTCTCATGAACCTGATCAGCGACCTTGCGTACAAGCTGGTTGATCCGAGAATCACACTGGATTAAAGGAGGGAGGAACGAGATGGCACAGAATTACGATATTCCCACACCGAAGAAAAGGCTGCTCAGCCTCCAGCTTGATCCGGCTAAATTTGAAAAGGCATCTGCAGAAGAGAAGAAGCAGCAGGATGTCATGGCGGAGTCCACAACCTTCTTTAAGGACGGCATGCGGCGTCTCCGGCGCAATCCGCTGGCAATGTTCTCCATTGTTGTTCTGCTTCTGGTTATTCTGCTCATGATCTTTGCACCGATGATCGTTCCTTACAGCTATGAGGAAATCATCAGTGTGGAGGGCGTTCGCGACAAGAGAGCTGCAAACCTTGCGCCGTTTGAATACTCCGACATGGAGAAGGCGTACATGGAGAAGTATAACGTCAAGGTGTTCCCTCACATTCTGGGAACCGATGAGCTTTGCCGTGATTACTTCATCCGTGTGGTATACGGAACCAGAGTCTCCTTCATGGTTGGTATCTTTGCGGCTGTGATGGTAACGGTGATCGGTACCATATACGGAGCGATATCAGGATATGCGGGAGGCAAGGTCGATCTGATCATGATGCGGATTGTCGATATTATCTATTCGCTTCCGGATCTTCTGATCATCATTCTGCTGTCGGTTGTGTTCAAGGAAACGATGGATTTCTCCAAGATTCCCGTCATCGGAAAGCTTGGCACCAACATGGTATCCATGTTCATTGTATTCGGCCTTCTGTACTGGGTCGGCATGGCGCGTCTTGTGCGCGGTCAGATTCTGACCATCAAGCAGAACGAATATGTGCTTGCCGCAAAAGCGATGGGCGCAAGCTCCGGACGTATCATCCGGAAGCACATCCTGCCGAACTGTCTGTCCGTCATCATCATTATGGCGGCACAGGAAATTCCGGCAGCGATTTTCACAGAGTCATACCTGTCCTTCCTCGGACTGGGTGTTTCTCTTCCGATGCCGTCCCTTGGCTCACTGGCCAATGCAGCCCGGTCGGGAATGCAGTCCTATCCGCTGAAGCTCGTATTCCCGGCAGTTGCAATCATTCTGATTGTACTGTCCTTCAACCTGCTGGGTGATGCCATGCGTGATGCCTTTGACCCGAAGCTGAAGAACTGAGGAGGAGCCGGCAATGTCAGAAGAGAAAGTAATTACCAACATCAATGAAACCCCGGACAGCGGGGCTGCCGGAGCAGAGGGGAATGTTCTGGAGGTCAAGGACCTGCACACTTCCTTCTTTACGGATTCCGGAGAAGTTCAGGCTGTCAACGGCGTTAGCTTTAATCTCGGAAGAGGAAAGATCCTCGGTGTGGTAGGAGAGTCGGGCTCCGGAAAATCCGTTACCGCCTATTCCATCATGCAGATTCTTGCTTCTACCGGAAAGGTTGTAAAGGGAGAGATCCTTTTCAACGGCGAGAACATTCTGAATTACAACAAGAAGCAGATGGACGAATTCCGCGGAGAAAAGTGCTCGATCATTTTCCAGGATCCTATGACCTCGCTGAATCCGACCTTTACGGTTGGATGGCAGCTTCGCGAGGCCCTTCGTCTTCACACGCAGTACAAGACCAGAGCCGCAGCCAACCGCCGTGCGGTTGAGCTGCTCGAAATGGTAGGCGTCAATGAGCCGGAAAGCCGGATCAAGCAGTATCCGTTTGAGCTCTCCGGCGGTATGCGTCAGCGTGTTATGATCGCCATGGCACTTGCCTGTGAGCCGGACATTCTGATCGCAGATGAGCCGACGACGGCGCTGGACGTAACCATTCAGGCTCAGATTCTGGAGCTGATGAAGGATCTTCAGAAGAAGCTGGGCATGGCGATCATTCTGGTCACTCATGATCTGGGCGTCATTGCCTCCATGTGCGATGAGATCATTGTCATGTACGGCGGACGCGTCTGCGAAAGAGGAACGGCGGATGATATTTTCTATCATCCCTGCCACGAATATACCAAAGGACTGCTTCGTTCCATTCCGAATGTGGACAATATGAAGGAGAAGCTGGTTCCCATCGGCGGAAGCCCGATCAACATGCTGGCAATGCCGAAGGGCTGCGCATTCTGCCCTCGCTGTGAGAACGCACTGAAGGTCTGTCTGGATCAGGAGCCGGAAGAGCTGCAGATGCCGGATGGCCATTACGCAGCGTGCTGGCTCAATGTGAAGAAGGCCTATGAGGAAGAGAAGACCGCAGGGAAGGGAGAGGCATAATGGCTGAAGAGAAAAAGAAAAGCGAATACCTCGTCGAGGTCAAGGATCTGAAGGAATACTTCCCGGTAAAAACCGGCTTTTTCCAGACGGTTCCGCTGAAGGCCGTGGACGGCGTTTCCTTTAATATCAAACCTGGTGAGACACTCGGACTGGTTGGTGAGTCCGGCTGCGGAAAGACAACCGTCGGCCGTACCCTGCTTCATCTGTACAAGCCGACGGGCGGCGAGTTCTATTTTGACGGAGAGCTGGTGACGGACAAGAATATCCATTCCCTGCGCAAGGAAATGCAGATGGTATTCCAGGATCCGTATTCTTCGCTGAACCCCCGCATGACGGTCGAGGATATCATCGGAGAGCCTCTGGACATCCACAAGCTCTACACCTCCAAGGGAGAGCGTCATGACAAGATCATGCATCTGATGGAGCTTGTCGGACTGAATGCGGAGCATGCAACCCGTTACGCACACGAGTTCTCCGGCGGACAGAGACAGAGAATCGGAATTGCAAGAGCACTTGCCGTGGATCCGAAGTTTATTGTCTGCGATGAGCCGGTTTCCGCACTGGATGTTTCCATTCAGGCGCAGGTCATCAATATGTTCGAGGAGCTTCAGGAGAAGCTTGGCGTTGCATACCTGTTCATCGCACACGACCTTCTTGTGGTTCATCACATTTCGAAGAGAATTGCGGTCATGTATCTGGGCCGCATCGTGGAGATTGCCGATGCCGACGAGCTGAATGAGCATCCGATTCATCCGTACACGCTGTCCCTTCTGTCAGCGGTTCCGGTTCCGGACCCGAAGACGGCAAGAGAATCGAAGCGAATCGTTCTCGAGGGCGACATCCCGTCTCCCCTGCATATGCCGAGCGGATGCCCGTTCCGCACGCGCTGCCGTTTTGCAACGGAGAAGTGCGCAAAGGAATGCCCTGGCCTTACGGATCGCGGAAATGGTCACATGGTGGCCTGCTGGGTAAAATAATATTGACAATCTGACAGACGGTCATTATTATGGACGCAAAATTTGTTGATTTCAGATCCTTCGGATCTGTTTTCAATCCTCCGGCATTTGCCGGAGGAGGTCATAATTAATTGGATGGTCAGCCAATGACTGTATCATCCGGGATTCAAGGAGGAATTATGAAAAAGAGAGTTTTAGCCCTCGTACTTGCAGGCGTAACGGCTGCAAGCCTTCTCGGCGGCTGCGGCAGCGCAGCTTCTGCTCCGGCAGCTTCCGCAACAACGGATGCCGCTGCAGATGCAGATGCTTCTGCGGATACCGCTGACGCTTCTGCGGATGCAGAGGATGTGGACGATCCTGCCTTCATGGAATTCGAAGACGGCGATGTCAATTCCTATGCTCCGAAGTGGGATGCCTATGACAGCCTGATCGATGAGATCCGTACGGACACCGATCTTGCCGATCGTGAGGCGAAGATGCATCAGGCAGAGGATATGCTGATGGCTACCGGCGCAGTGCTTCCCCTGTACTACTACAATGACCTGTACATGGAGAAGACCGAGTGGTCCGGTGATTTCGCTACCGTATTCGGAACCAAGTACTTCATGTATGCGAAGAAGAACGGCGAGAATGCTGACGTTATGAAGATCAATCTGGCTTCCGAGCCGGATCATCTGGATCCTGCTCTGAACACCACGGTTGACGGTGCATGCCTCGCAGCAAACTCTTTTGTTGGCCTTTACACCAACGACAAGGATGACCCGAGCAAGGTTGTTCCCGCTCTGGCAGACGGCGATCCGGAGATCTCCGAGGACGGTCTGACCTACACCATCCACATGAAGAAGGATCTGAAGTGGTCTGACGGCTCTGCCCTGAACGCAAATGATATCATCTATTCCTGGAACAGAGCAGCAGATCCGAACACGGCTTCCGATTATTCTTATCTGTTCGCCGTAATCGAGGGATATGGCGATGGTTCCGACCCGCAGCTTGCAATCTCTGCTCCGGACGAGAACACCGTTCAGTTCACTCTGGCTGCTCCCTGCCCGTACATCATGTCCCTGCTGGCATTCCCGGTATTCATGCCGGTTCCGCAGGCAAGCGTAGAGGCTGCTGCAGACTGGGAGACCAACCCTGGCTCCTGGGCTTCTGAGGCTGGCTTTGTTTCCAACGGCGCATTCACTCTGAAGGAGTGGAAGCACAACGAGTCCATGGTTTATGTCAAGAACCCGAACTACTACGATGCAGACAATGTATCCGTAGACGAGCTTGACTTCATGCTCTCTGCTGATGATACTGCAATCCTTGCAGCATATCAGGCAGGCGACGTAGACTACATCGATACCGTTCCCACTAATGAAATTCAGAACCTGAAGGACGGCGATGATTTCCACATCATCCCGAACATGGGATGCTACTATGTAGCATTCAACGTAAACTCCAAGATGTTCGAAGGAAAGACTGCAACCGAGGCAGCTCTGGAGCGCCGCGCTCTGTCGATGCTGATCGATCGCCAGTACATCATTGACACCATCGGACAGACGGAGCAGAAGGTAGCAACCTCCTACATTCCGGAAGGAATGAGCGATGGCAACGGCGGATTCTTCAAGGAGAACGACGATGCTTACACCTTCCCTTATGCAGATGATCTTGGATATTATCCCAGCACTGTTGACGTGGAAGGCGCAGTTGCTCTTCTGAAGCAGGCAGGCTTCAAGTTTAACGACGACAACACTCTGTCTGAGGAGACTCCGATCACCATCAACTACCTGACCAACGATGGCACCGGCCACCAGGCAGTTGCACAGGCAATCCAGCAGGATCTGGCTGTCATCGGTGTTGATATGCAGATCACCAGTGAAGACTGGCAGACCTTCCTGAACGATCGTAAGCAGGGAAACTTCGACGTAGCTCGTGAGGGATGGCTTGCAGACTACGACGATCCGATCAACATGCTTGAGATGTTCACAACCGACTCCGGCAACAACGACTGCCAGCTCGGCAAATAATCGGCATACTGCGTATGAAACGGCAGCTGTGCACCCTGTGGTGCTGAGCTGTCATGAAAACGGCGAAGAATCCCGCCCTGACAAAAGCTGTCAGGACGGGATCTTTGTGTTATGATTGAAAAATATGAAAAAAGTAGACTTTGACCACGGAACCATCACACACAACATACTGCAGACCGCCTTCCCGATGCTGGTGGCACAGGTGCTGAATCTGTTGTACAGCATTGTGGACCGCGTATACATCGGACGAATCCCGGGGGCTGGAACCGAGGCGCTCGGAGCCGTGGGTCTGTGCTTCCCGGTCATCATTCTGGTGACAGGCTTTACGAATATGTTCGGCCTCGGAGGAGCTCCCCTGTTCTCAATGGCACTCGGACAGGGAAACCGGGAAAAGGCAATCGACATCCAGAACACGGCGCTTCGCCTTCTGATTCTTGTCGGAGCGGCCATCCTGCTCGTTGGAGAGCTGCTGGGGGATCGGATCCTTCTGCTGTTCGGTGCAACAACGGGAGAGCTTTCCCTGGCGCTTCCTTATCTCCGGATTTATCTTATCGGAACCATCTTTATCATGGTATCCACCGGTATGAATGCGTACATCAACGCACAGGGCTTTCCGGTGATCGGCATGATTTCCGTGACAATCGGAGCTGCCTCCAACCTGATTCTGGATCCCTTGTTTATCTTTGGCTGGAAGCTGGGCGTCAGCGGGGCGGCCGTTGCAACGGTGCTGTCACAGCTTCTGTCCTTTCTGTTCGTCCTGTCCTTCCTTTTCGGGAAAAAGAACGAGCTGCCGGTTTGTTTTGCATGGAGCTTTCCCTATGCAGGTGCCATCATGAGCCTGGGACTTGCACCCTTTATCATGCAGGTGACCAATTCTCTGGTTCAGATTGCCTGCAACAGTGTGCTGATGCGGTACGGAGGCGCGGTCTTTGTATCCATTATGACGATCGTATCCTCGGTCCGCTCAATCCTGGATGTGCCGGTGATGGCGATTACGGACGGGGCATCGCCCTCCATCAGCTATAATTACGGCGCCGGACGGCCGCAGAATGTCCGGAAAGCGATTCGTGTGATGATGGCGCTGGCACTTCCGTATACGGTTGCCGTCTGGGCACTTGTCATGGCGGTGCCGCAGATTTTTGTCCGGATCTTCAGTGAGGATGCTGCCATTTCAGAGGGTGCCTCCAGGGCACTGCATCTGTATTTCTGCGCCTTCGTCTTCCAGTCCTTTCAGTACAGCGGACAGACGGTGTTCAAGGCACTGAACAAGAAGGGAAATGCCATCTTTTTCTCCTTGTTCCGGAAGGTGATTCTGGTGGTTCCGCTGACCTTTCTTCTTCCTGCGGCGGCAGGCCTTGGAACGGACGGCGTGTTTATTGCAGAGCCGGTTTCCAATCTGATCGGAGGCATGGCGTGCTTTGTAACGATGCTGCTTACGGTGCTGCCGGAGCTGAAGCGGATGGCGGAGAAGTAGTTGCGGCAAAGCCCCGGAGGGGCTAAACTGTAGAACAGGTTTATCAGCATTGAACATGGAGGACAGAGAACATGGCAAATCTGGAAGAAAGACTGAAGGAAAGAAGCTATCCGGGACGCGGAATCCTGGTGGGACGCTCCTGCGACGGCAGTAAGGCTGTCATTGCGTATTTCATCATGGGCCGGAGCGAGAACAGCAGAAACCGCGTGTTCGTTACCGATGGGGACGGCATCCGCACCCAGGCCTTTGATCCGGCGAAGATGAAGGATCCGAGTCTTATCATCTATGCTCCGGTCCGCGTGCTTGGCAATAAGACCATTGTTACGAACGGCGACCAGACAGATACCATTTATGATGGTCTGGATCATCAGATGACCTTTGAGCAGTCCTTAAGATGCCGCGAATTTGAGCCGGACGGCCCGAATTATACGCCCCGCATTTCCGCGGTTCTTCATATTGAGGATGGGTGCTATAACTATGCGATGTCCATTCTGAAAACCGATGACGGCGATCCGGAGACAACGCTTCGCTATACCTTTGCCTACGAGGCACCCAAGGCGGGAAAGGGCCGGTTTATTTCTACCTATGAGAATGATGCAGATCCCCTTCCTTCCTTTGGAGGAGAGCCGGTATCCTGTGATTTTGATGAGGATTTTACAGCGGGAATTGACAGCTTTACCAACCGGATCTGGGCAGCATTGAATGAAGACAACAAGGTTTCTCTGTTTACCCGCTTCATTGATCTTGCAGGCGGAGAGACGGAGACCAGAATCATCAACAAGAACATTTGAGTGTTTTGCGGTCAGAGGAGGCCTGTTATGAATTCGATGGAACTGAAGTACGGATGCAACCCCAACCAGAAGCCTGCAAGAGTATTTATGGAGAACGGCGGAGACCTGCCGATTACGGTGCTCTGCGGACGGCCCGGCTACATCAACCTTCTGGATGCCCTGAATGGCTGGCAGCTTGTTTCGGAATTAAAGCGCGCGACCGGAAAGCCGGCAGCGACCTCGTTTAAGCACGTATCTCCCGCGGGAGCAGCCATCGGCCTTCCGCTTTCGGAGATTGAAGCAAAGATCTACTGGGTGGCAGACATGGGTGAGCTGACTCCCCTTGCAAGTGCATATGCAAGAGCAAGAGGCGCGGACCGCATGAGCTCCTTTGGCGATTTCATCTCCCTTTCCGACAAGTGTGATGCCTGCACGGCGAAGCTGATTCAGCGTGAGGTATCGGACGGCGTCATTGCACCCGGCTATGACGACGAGGCACTGGAGATTCTGAAGACGAAGAAGAAGGGAAACTACTGCATCCTTCAGATGGATCCGGACTATGTTCCGGCTCCTGTGGAGCACAAGCAGGTTTTCGGTGTGACCTTTGAGCAGGGAAGAAACAATGTCGTGATCGATGCTTCCATGTTTGAGAACATCGTGACGAAGAACCATGAGCTTCCGGACTGGGCGAAGGATGACATGGCAATTGCCATGATCACACTGAAGTATACGCAGTCGAATTCGGTCTGCTATGTCAAGGGCGGCCAGGCGATCGGCATCGGAGCAGGGCAGCAGTCCCGCATCCACTGTACAAGACTTGCCGGACAGAAGGCGGACAACTGGTGGCTTCGCCAGTCTCCGAAGGTTTTAAACCTTCCCTTCCGCGAGGATGTCAAGCGGGTGGACAAGGACAATGCGATTGATCTTTATATCGGAGACGAATACGAGGATCTTCTTGCAGAGGGAAGATGGCAGCAGGTATTTACCGAAAAGCCCTCTGTCTTTACCCGCGAGGAGAAGAAGGAATGGCTTTCAAAGAACACGGATGTGGTCCTTGGATCCGATGCGTTCTTCCCGTTCGGTGATAACATCGAGCGCGCCTTCAAGAGCGGGGTAAAATATGTGGCAGAGCCCGGCGGCTCAGTTCGCGATGACAATGTCATTGAGGCAGCAGACAGTCATGACATGGTGATGTGCTTCACCGGCCTTCGTCTGTTCCATCACTGATTGTCATCATGGACAGTCACCAGTACCGACATGAAAAGGAGTGACCATGCGGGTAGGAACCGGATACGACGTTCATAAGCTGACAGAAGGCAGAAAATGCATCATCGGCGGAGTGGAAATCCCTTATGAAAAGGGGCTTCTCGGACATTCCGATGCGGATGTTCTGCTGCATGCCATTATGGACGCACTTTTGGGCGCGGCGGCGCTCGGAGACATCGGCAAGTGGTTCCCGGATACGGATCCGGAATGGGAAGGTGCCGATTCTCTGAAGCTGACAAAGCGCGTGGGAGAAATCCTTTCTGAACACGGATTTCTCATCGAGAACATTGATGCGACGATCATTGCACAGGCGCCGAAGATGCGGCCGCACATTGACCGGATGCGGGAGAACATCGCAGGCGCACTGGGGCTTGAGCTGGATCAGGTCAGTGTCAAGGCAACGACAGAGGAGCATCTGGGCTTCACCGGAAGAGGAGAGGGAATCTCTTCGCAGGCGGTGTGCCTTCTGACCTCCCCGAGAGACCTGGTCTCGCAGCAGGTTGCACTGAATCTGGACGCCCCCACCGGCGGATGCAGCGGCTGCCCGATGCACGAGGCAGCGGAGTAAGGACAAAACGGATGGGGATCATTCAGACAGTCAGAGAAGAAATTGCAATCATACAGGACCGGGACCCTGCGCTTCACAGCGTCTGGGAGGTCCTGCTTTACCCGAGCTTCTGGGCGATACTCTCGTACCGGAGAGCACACAGGCAGTATCAGAAGGGGCATTATTTCCGCGCACGATGGATTTCGCAGAGAAGCGCCAGAAAGACCAGAATCGAAATTCACCCGGGTGCTGAGATCGGAAAGGGACTCTTTATCGATCACGGGACCGGGGTCGTCATCGGTGAGACAACCATCATCGGCGATAACTGTACGCTTTACCAGGGCGTAACGCTCGGCGGCACAGGAAAGGAACAGGGGAAACGTCATCCGACGCTCGGCAACAACGTACTGGTCGGAGCAGGCGCCAAGGTTCTTGGCTCCTTCAAGATCGGCGACAACTGCCGGATTGCGGCAGGAAGCGTGGTTCTGCAGGAGGTTCCTGCAAACTGTACGGTGGTCGGCATTCCGGGAAGAATCGTGAAGATGTTCCACAAGGGCACTGCGCTCGATGGCTGCAGCGCTCTGGACCAGATTCACTTTCCGGATCCGGTTCGTACAGATATTGAATGCCTTAACCGCGGGCAGACGGCGCTGGCGAACCGGCTGATCGAAATCGAGAATGAGCTGCGCGAGGAAAAGGCAGAGCGCAGAAAGCTTGCCGCGCAGCGGGATTGTCTTCAGAAGGAGCTTCTGGAGTGCCGGGAAGAGCTGCGGGAGCTTCGCGCGAAATCATAAATGCGGGACGGGAACGGCGGCATCAGACCGCTTTTCCGGAGTCCGGAGAGGAATTGCCATGGGGATTGAAATTTACAACACCGAATCCAAACGGCTCGAGGAATTCAAGCCGATTGAAGAGGGAAAGGTCAGCATGTATGTCTGCGGACCTACCGTTTACAATCTGATTCACATCGGAAATGCGAGACCGATGATCGTATTTGATACGGTTCGCCGGTATTTTGAATACAAAGGATATCAGGTCAACTACGTCTCCAATTTTACCGATGTGGACGACAAGATCATTAAGAAAGCAAACGAAGAGGGCGTCGATTCCTCGGTGATCTCCGAGCGCTATATCAGGGAGTGCCGGAAGGATATGGCAGACCTGAATGTGAAGCCCGCGACCACGCATCCGCAGGCGACGCAGGAAATTGACGGAATGATTGACATGATTCAGAGCCTGATTGACAAGGGCTTTGCTTATGTCGTGAGTGACGGAACCGTGTACTTCTCGGTTCGTCAGGATCCGGACTACGGAAAGCTTTCCCACAAGAATCTGGACGATCTTCAGTTCAATATGCGCGGGATTGCCGTGTCGGGAGAGGACCAGAAGAGGGATCCTCTGGATTTCGTTCTCTGGAAGCCGAAAAAGGACGGAGAGCCCTACTGGAAGTCTCCATGGTGCGATGGCCGTCCCGGCTGGCACATTGAGTGCTCGGTGATGTCGAGAAAATATCTTGGCGAGACCATCGACATTCATGCCGGCGGAGAGGATCTGATTTTCCCTCACCATGAGAATGAGATTGCGCAGTCGGAATGTGCCAACGGAAAGACCTTTGTTCATTACTGGATGCACAATGCATTCCTGAACATTGACAACCATAAGATGTCGAAGTCTCTCGGAAACTTCAAGACGGTCCGGGACATCGATGAGCAGTATGATCCGCAGGTTCTGCGCTATCTGATGCTGAGTGCGCACTACCGGAGCCCTCTGAACTTCTCTGCAGAGCTGATGGAGTCCGCAAAGGCCTCCTATGAGAGAATCGTGACCTGCATGGAGAACCTGAATTTTCGGCTCGCAGGAGCCCAAAAGACCGAAGCCGGGACGGCAAAGGCGGTTTCGGAAGAGGAGACGAAGGTCCTGCAGGAGGCGGAAAAGTGCCGCAGCGAGTTTGAAGCTGCCATGGATGACGACTTCAATACGGCAGATGCACTTGCAGGTGTTTTCAACCTGGTAAAGGTCATCAATACCGGATCCAACGAGCAGTCCTCCGCAGCCTTCCTGGAGAGTCTTAAGAAGGAGCTGAACGAGCTGTGCGGTGTTCTCGGCCTGATTGCAGAGCGCACGCAGGAAACCTCCGGTGAAGAGGCAGCCTGGGTAGAGAAGATGATTCAGGAGCGTCAGGATGCCAGAAAGGCAAGAGATTTTGCCAGAGCGGATGCAATCCGGGATGAGCTGAAGGAAAAGGGAATCGTTCTGGAAGATACCCGTGATGGTGTGAAATGGAAAAAGGCCTGAGAGAGGAAATCCTCGAATGCTTCCCGCAGAAGCAGACGGACATCCGAATGTATTCACCGCTTGCTCTGGCATTTCTGGGAGACGGTGTATATTCTCTGATTGTCCGGACGATGGTTATTTCAAAGGGAAACCGTCAGGCGGAGAAGCTTCACAATGACACGAGAAAGTATGTGTCGGCACAGGCACAGGCACGGATCGGCGACGCCATCCAGGAGCTCCTCACAGAGGAGGAGGCAAGAATTTACCGGCGCGGGCGCAACGCCAATCCCTATCATCACGCGAAGAATGCGACGCTGGAGGAGTACCTGAAGGCAACAGCGCTGGAGACATTGTGCGGCTATCTCTATCTGAAGGATGAGACTGCCCGGTTTCTGGAGCTTTTAAAGGCGGGAATCGAGCGGGCCGGAATCGGATAAAAGAAGCAGCGATAACACAGAAAGGCAGACATGGAACAACGGAAGGTATCAAATCGTAAATTTGCGGAAAAACAGCAGGCGGACAAGGAAGCCGGCATCAAAAAGGGCCAGAAAAAGACGGACGGAACGGTGAAGAACCGCAGAAGAGGAAAAGGAACCGGCAAAGCAGGACAGGGACAGAACAAGTCCTATCTCAACTACAAGCTGGATGACAACACTGCCATCGGAGAGAATGAGAGCAGAATCGAAGGAAGGAATGCTGTGACGGAGGCTTTCCGGAGCGGACGCACCGTGGATCGCCTGTATGTGCTTGACGGCTGTCAGGATGGATCGGTGAACACCATTAAACGGGAGGCTGCCAAGGCCGGAACGCCGATCAAGTATGTCTCGAGAGAAAGACTGGATCAGATGTCCGAGACCGGAAGCCACCAGGGCGTCATTGCCGTGCTGGCAGCGTATCACTACTCCGAGCTCGAGGATCTGTTTGCTCTTGCGGAGAAGAGAAATGAGGATCCCTTCTTCATTCTTCTGGACAACATTGAAGATCCCCACAATCTGGGTGCCATCATCCGGACGGCCAATATCGTTGGAGCACACGGCGTGATCATTCCGAAGGATCGGGCCGTTGGTCTGACCGCAACGGTTGCCAAGGCGTCGGCGGGAGCCATCAATTACACTCCGGTGGTCAAGGTCACGAATCTGTCGGCAACCATTGATGAGCTGAAGGAGCGCGGACTCTGGTTTGTCTGCGCCGATATGGGCGGCACACCGATGACCAGACTGAATCTCGCGGGAGCCATCGGTCTTGTCATCGGCAATGAGGGAAGCGGCGTTTCCCGTCTTGTGAAGGAAAAGTGCGACATTGTTGCATCGATTCCGCAGAAGGGACAGATCAACTCCCTGAATGCATCGGTTGCCATGGGCGTTCTGTCCTACGAGATTCTGCGGCAGCGGGAGATGTAAGGAAGCGGGATGTGATGCGCCGGAAAGGAAGCATGCAGAAGGATTCCTGTTACGACAACTGCACAGATGATCAGCTGATTGAACTCAGTCGCGGAGGGGATACAGCCGCGACTGATTTTCTTATGGAAAAATATAAGGGCCTTGTGCGAAGCAAGGCAAGGGCGTTCCGCCTGCCGGATTTCGGAGATTCGGATGACCTGATTCAGGAGGGAATGCTGGGACTGTTCAAGGCTCTCCGGGATTATGATCCCGAAAAAGAGGCTTCCTTTGCGACCTTTGCGGCGCTCTGCATTTCAAGACAGCTCTGTACCGCGGTGGAAGGAGCCGGAAGAAAGAAGCATCAGGTGCTCAATACGGCGATTTCCTATGATGCGGAGCTCTCAAACGGTGAGAGCAGGACTTCGTCCGCAGAAGGCTGGGGACAAGGCGGGAAGAACACCCTTCTGGATCTTCTTGCTTCGGAGGACGCAGATCCGGAGACGTGCTACATCTCCGAGGAGAGCGCCCGACTGCTGAGAGAGAATATTCAGAAAGTGCTGAGCCCTCTGGAGAGGGAGGTGCTGGATTTGTATCTTGCAGATCTGGACTATGTTCAGATTGCCGGGATCCTGGGGAAGGATCCGAAGTCCACGGACAATGCATTGCAGCGCATCAAAGGAAAGGTGCGGAAAATTATAAAATAGCAGATTTCTGATCCTGTGAAATCATAAAAACAATCGGATTCCACATCATTTTTCAAATCCGGGAAGAAGCCCCTTTCGAACCGGGAAAAGATATGATACCTTGACTGTGTATCGAAATCGATTGAGCCTTCAGACGCATGGAAAGCCGGCGCCTGCAGACGGAACGGAAAAGGAGCATCGGAAAGGACCGCTATGACCGCATTGCCATGGAAGGAAGTTCATACTTTTTTCGATTACCTGAACCTTGAGGGAAGCGGATTGGCGGAGGTGTCGGGCAATTGCGGAAAGGCGATCGCGGTTCTTGCGAAATACATTCCGATTGGAAGGGTGGAAGCCTGTGCACAGGCGCCCAGGAACAGGCTGCGGCCGGAAGGAGAGCAGGAAACCATCCTTTTGTATGAAAGTGACCCGGCGGAGAAGCTCGGAGAGCCATGCTCCCTGACCATTCCGATTGCAGATGGCGGACAGGCGATTCAGACGGTCTGGCCTCTTGCGGGAATCGAAAAGAGGTTTACCGAGGAGGAGCAGGAAAACCTTTTCCTGTTCCTGCGGGAGATTTTTCACTGCTTCAGCCGCATGCAGACGGAGGCACTTCTGCTGCGGGCACTTCAAACCGATATGAGTACGGGCGTCGCTTCCCCGGAAGCATTTCTGGAATACGTGGAGAAAAAGCTGTCGGAGCATGCTCTGAAGAACCGAAGCGTTGTGATGCTCAATATTCACAATTTCAAATATGTAAATAAGCTTCTGTCTTATTCCGAAGGTGACAAGGTCCTCTGGGAGTATGCGAACAAGGTGAAGAGTCTTCTGAATCCGGAGGACTGCATTGCAAGACTGGGCGGAGATAATTTTGTCCTCATAACAGACAGCGCAAGGCTGCGGTTTCTGTTTCAGACACTTGGCGATTTTCACCTCACCTATGTTTTCAGGGGAGAGCAGACGGAGTTTCAGTTCGGAATGACTGCCGGCTATGGTTCCCTGGATGAGATTCAGGAGCCGACGGATGCCCTGGCGATCTGCAGCGTTGCCTATCAGGCAGCAAGGCAAAAGGGAGCCGGCTCGGTTGTACGTTTTTCCGAGGAAGTGCAGCAGGAGGTGATGAAACGGCAGAGCATCATTTCCCTGTTCAAGCCCGCGCTTTCGGCGGGAGAATTTGTGGTTTTCTATCAGCCGAAGGTGGCGCTTCGGGATCGTTCCATCTGCGGAGCGGAGGCACTTGTCCGGTGGCTGCATCAGGGGCAGCTGATTTCTCCCGGTGCGTTTGTTCCGATTCTGGAAGAGGAGGGCAGCATCTGCCAGCTGGACTACTATGTGCTGGAGAAAACATGCCAGTTCCTGCGAAGGCGCATCGACAGTGGGAAAGAACCTCTGTGCATCTCCGTGAATTTCTCCCGAAGGCACATGGAGGAGGAAAACCTTGTTCAGAAGATCGTGACGGTGATTGATCGTTACGGGCTGGATCACAGCTATCTGGAGATCGAGCTTACGGAGAGCGAGGACTATCAGGACTATGAGAAGATGATGCAGCTGGTGGAGGGTCTGAAGCAGAACGGAATCGGAACCTCCATGGATGATTTCGGCACCGGCTTTTCCTCTCTGAATCTGATCAAAAAGGTGGACATGAGCGTCATCAAAATAGACCGCTCGTTCATTCCGCTGGAGATCGACTATCCGGAGAAGGAGAAGGACGTCGTCATGTTCTGCAGCATGGTTCAGATGATGAAGCTCCTGAAGAAAAAGACGGTGGTAGAAGGCGTGGAGACGAAGTCGCAGCTGAAGTACCTGGAGGATGCCGGGTGCGAGGTTGTGCAGGGATATATCTTCGACCGGCCGCTTCCGGAGAACGATTTTGTCCGGAGACTGGAGTGCGGATACGCAGAGGTCGGATGAGAGAAAAGGCGCAGCAGCTTTGCCCGGAGCAGAATGACAGAACAGGCGCAGCAGTTTTGCCCAAGGCGGTTTATGAAAGCCGCGGGCAGGGCTGCTGCGTATTTTTTAGTGGCAAAAAGAGCACAGACATGTATAATAAACTCTGTGTGTAAAGACTTTGACAGTTAGATCAAGGATAGGAGAACGATATATGATACAGGAAGATCTGGAACGGATCCGGCAGGAGGCACATGAACGTCTGGAGAAGGCGTTTTCTCCGGAAGAAATCAATCAGATCAAGGTTGATTTTCTTGGCAAAAAGGGACAGCTCACCGGTATTCTGAAGGGAATGAAGGATGTTGCGGCACAGGATCGCCCGAAGGTCGGACAGATGGTCAATGAGACCCGCGTCCGCATCGAGGAGGCCATCAGCCAGCATCAGAAGGAAATCGAAGAAAAGCTCCTTGCAGAGCGCCTGAAGGCAGAGAAGATCGATGTGACCCTTCCTGCGAAGAAGGAGACGAGAGGTCATCTTCATCCCAACACCGTAGCGCTTCGTGAGATCGAAGAGGTCTTTATCGGCATGGGCTATGAGGTGGTCGACGGACCGGAAATCGAGAAGGATTATTATAACTTCGAGGCTCTGAACATTCCGGCAGATCATCCTGCAAAGGACGAGCAGGATACCTTTTACATCAATGGAGAGATGCTTCTTCGCACGCAGACCTCCGGCACGCAGATTCATGAGATGGAGAAGGGACATATCCCGGTCCGCATGATTGCACCCGGACGCGTATACCGTGCAGATGAAGTAGATGCGACGCACAGCCCTGTTTTCCATCAGGTGGAAGGCCTTGTTCTGGACAAGGGAATTACGTTTGCTGACCTGAAGGGGACTCTTGCGGAGTTCGCAAAGGCCATCTTCGGCGAGGATACCAAGGTCCGTTTCCGCCCCCATCACTTCCCGTTCACGGAGCCGTCCGCAGAGATGGACGTTTCCTGCTTCAAGTGCGGCGGCAAGGGCTGCAGCTTCTGCAAGAACGAGGGCTGGATTGAGATTCTCGGCTGCGGCATGGTACATCCGCACGTTCTGGAGATGAGCGGCATTGATCCGGAGGTATATTCCGGCTTCGCGTTCGGTGTAGGCCTTGAGCGTATCGCTCTGCTGAAATATGAAATTGATGACATGCGCCTTCTTTATGAGAATGACAAGCGCTTTATTGATCAGTTCTGAGCAGAGAATGGATTCTGATCGGAAGAAGGAGAGAATGGCTAATGAATACACCGATTTCATGGATTAAGGATTACGTTCCGGAGCTTGACTGCACGGACAAGGAATATTATGACCGGATGACTCTTTCGGGAACGAAGGTAGAGAACTGGAAGAATCTGGATCACAACTGTGAGAAAATTGTTGTCGGCCGCGTGGAGGCCATGGAGAAGCATCCCGATGCGGATCACCTCTGGGTTTGCAGGGTGAACATCGGAGCTGCCTATGCGGAGAACGGCTACAATGAAGAAAATGACGGCCTTCCTGCACACGGAGAAGAGACCGTAAACTGCATTCAGATCGTGACCGGCGCTCAGAACCTGAAGCTCTCGGATCTGGTTCCGACCTGCTTAAACGGCGGAAAGGTTGCCGGCGGTCATGACGGCGGTCCGCTGCCGGAGGATGGCATTAAGATCAAGGCCGGCAAAATGCGCGGACTTCCGAGCGTCGGCATGATGTGCGGAATCGAAGAGCTTGGCGCAACCGGAGACATGTATCCGGAGGCTCCGGAGAATGGCATTTATGTTTTCCCGAAGGAGCAGGAGGCGGAGCTTACTCTCGGCGCAGATGCGATCGAAGCGCTCGGCCTTCATGATACGAATTTCGAATATGAGATTACCTCCAACCGCGTGGACTGCTATTCCATTCTCGGAATTGCAAGAGAAGCGGCGGTAACCTTTGACAAGCCCTTTGTTCCTCCGGTTGTTTCGGTGAAGCATGAGGGAGCAAAGGACACCTCGGATTACGTGGATGTCACGATCGAGGACAAGGACCTCTGCACGCGCTACGTAGCAGCAATCTGCACGAACGTAAAGCTCGGCGAGAGCCCGCGCTGGATGCAGAGAAGACTTGCAAACTTCGGCATCCGCCCCATCAACAACCTGGTGGATATCACCAATTTTGTCATGATGGAATACGGCCAGCCGATGCATGCGTATGACTTCGATACCATCCACGGAGGCAGAATTATTGTCCGCCGTGCGAACGACGGGGACACCTTTGTGACGCTGGACGGACAGGAGAGAAAGCTTGACCGCGATGTCCTGATGATCAATGACGCAGACCGCGCAGTCGGTATTGCCGGCATCATGGGCGGCGAGGATTCCATGATCACGGAGAACGTACATACCGTTCTTTTCGAGGCGGCAACCTTCAACGGAACCAACATCCGCAAGGCCTCCAAGAGAATCGGAATCCGCACCGAGGCATCTGCGATCTTTGAAAAGGGACTGGATCCGTACAATGCACTGGAAGCAATGAATCGTGCCTGCCAGCTGATGGAAGAGCTTGGCTGCGGCACGGTGGCAAAGAGCTATGTGGACGTACATGAGGAGCTGCCGGCTCTTCGCAGGATAAAGTTCGAGCCGGAGAAGATCAACGCTTACCTTGGCACCTCCTATACAAAGGAGAGAATGCTCGATATTTTCCGGAAAGAAGAGCTTGTTTATGACGAGCAGGCAGGGGAGCTTGTGATCCCGTCCTTCCGTCAGGATCTTCGTGCAATGTGCGACATCGCAGAGGAAGCAGCACGCTTTGACGGCTATGACAAGGTTCCGTCTACGCTCCCTGCAAGCTCTGCAACCGTAGGCGGCCTTCAGCCGATGATGAAGCTGCAGGATCTTGCCAGAACGGTTGCCATGGATTATGGCTATTCCGAATCGGAGACGTTCTCCTTTGAGAGCCCGAAGGTATTTGATACGCTTCTTCTGGATGCCGATGATGCAGAGCGTCAGGCAATCCGGATTTCGAATCCCCTGGGAGAGGATTTCTCCATCATGCGCACGCAGATGGTGAGCTCAATTCTGACCTCGCTGTCCACGAACTATGCGCGCAGAAACAAGGACGTGAAGCTGTTTGACCTCGGAAAGATCTATCTTGCGAAGGAACTTCCGCTTGTTGGCTATCCTGATGAGAGACCGCAGCTGACGCTTGGCTTCTACGGAGAAGGAAACTTCTTCACCTTAAAGGGTGTTGTGGAGGATTTCCTGGCCACCGCAGGCGTTTCGGAAAAGGTCCTGTGCGATCCGGATGCCGGGAAGAATTTCCTGCATCCCGGACGGCAGGCCCTGATTGTTCTCTCGAATCCGCACGGCGGCCCGAAGGGAGCACCGGTTCACACCGTGATCGGCTACATGGGAGAGGTTCATCCGACGGTTGCCAGGGCCTACGGCATGAACGACCGCGTATACGTCGCGTGCATCGATCTGAAGAGTGTTCTGGAGAAAGCATCCTTTGCGCACCACTACGAGGGCATTGCGAAGTTCCCTGCAATGAGCCGTGACATTTCCATGGTTGTCCCGAAGGAGGTTTCTGCGGGCGAGATCGAGGAGGTCATTGAGCAGCGCGGCGGAAAGCTTCTGGAATCCTATCGTCTGTTCGATCTCTATGAGGGTGCTCAGGTGAAGCCCGGATGCAAGTCCATGGCCTACAGCCTGACCTTCCGCCACAAGGACCGCACGCTGGAGACCGAGGAAGTGGATAAGACCATGAAGAAGATTCTGAATGGTCTGGAAGAGCTGAACATCGAGCTTCGCTCCTGATTGTTCATGTAATACGTCAATGCAATACGGAAGGGCAAGGCCGCACAAAGGCCCTGCCCTTTTTTACAACAATGTGGTCTGGATGGGGATCATGAAGAAAAACAAACCAAACAACTGCATAAAAGCTTCGGGGACGTATCCCGGGATGTCTCCTGCGAAGCGAAAGCGCCTGTCTCCGGAAAAAAGCTGTGACCTTCGGCGGCTGTCTTACCTTCTGATTGTGATTTACGCTTTGTTCCTGATTCCGGTTCTTGTTATCGGGAAATACGACTATCCGTCGGCGGATGATTTTTCCATGGGACTTGGAACGCGGCTTGTCTATGAGGCAACAGGCTCCCTCCTTGCTGTGGCCGGCAAAATACTGTCGGAAACCGTGCGCTATTACCGGACATGGATCGGTTATTTTACCTCCTGTCTGTTCACCACCGTATCCCCGGCCACCTTTGGGGAAGCCTGGTATGCGCTGACACCTGCGGTCATTCTCCTGGCCCTTCATGTCGGCGTCGCGGTTTTCTTCTATGCGCTGATGGAAAAGGCACTTGGCATGAACCGCTATGTCCGCCGCTGCATGACGGTGCTTGCGCTTTTTCTGATGGTTCAGCGGATGCCGGAGGGCAGTCTTCGTGTGGAGGCCTTCTACTGGTACAGCGGGGCGGGAAACTATACGCTCACTTTTTCGGCGGGCCTTCTGTATCTGGCCTTTTATGTGCTCTCGGTCTGCGGCGTCAGAAGCAAAAAACGGAGCCTGTTCCTGGTCCTTGCCTGCATCATGGGATTTCTGGCAGGGGGAGGAAACTACCTGAGCGCGCTCTCCTTTGCGGTGGTATCTGTGCTTTTTGCCGTTTATCTGGTGAAAATGAAAACCCGTCAGGGTGAAAACAGCCGCATGGGCAGGCTTTGCGTGATCGGGAGCCTTCTTCCTGCGGCCTTTTATCTCTGCGGATTTGCAGTCAGCTGCCTTTCTCCCGGAAACCGGATCCGGGGAGGAGAGGCAGAAGGGTACGGAGCCCTGAAGTCGATTCTGCTCTCCCTTTATTATACCTTGTCCTATCCTCTGAATCAGTGGATGAACTGGGCGGTTCTTCTGATTCTGGCACTGGCCGGCGTGATTTTCTGGATGGGCTTTGCGGAGATTGAATTCTCCGGAGCGAACGCAAAAGCGGACAGTGCTGCGGCTTCGGAGAAGGCAGGGGAGACGGTGCGCGGTGCTGCGGCTCCGGAGAAGGCAGGCAACGGCGCACAGGCGGTGCAGCTAGGCTTTACGGCTCCCTTCCCTGCTGCGGTTCTTGCCTATGGCATCGTGAGCTGTGTTGTGACGCCCGCTCTCTATGCGCAGGGAAATATGGATGCCGGGAGAATCCAGAGCACCTTCTGGCTGCATGCCGTGCTTGTACTGCTCCTTCTGGAGTGGTATCTTGTCGGTGGGCTGTACAGACGGTATTCGAAGGAGCAGAATGTATCGACAGCGTCCGGCCTGCAGAATGTATCGGCAGCGTCCTGTCTGCGGAATGGTGCAGGCGGTTTTGTCCGGGCGATTCTTCTGTTTTTCCTCGTGTTCTCGCTTCTTGCGGTAAAGGGAAATCCGGATTTCTACACCGGAACCAGCGCGGTATCCGAGCTTTTGGATGGCTCTGCCGCGCAGTACGGGAGAGAGAATGAAGCGAGGCTTCGCATTCTGAACAATCCCAGGGAGCAGGACGCCGTGCTGCCGCGCTATACCGTGCAGCCGAATCTTCTCTATTTCGAGGATGTCAGTGAGGATCCGGGCGACTGGATCAATCAGAAAATGAGTGAATATTATGGGAAAAACAGTATCCGCGGGGTAAGCGGGTAAAGAAAGGAGCAAAAAATGGAACGAGTAAATGTGTGGAATACCTATGATCTGGAGAGACAGAAGAGCTGTTTTACCTTTGCGGAGGATTATCGTAAGTTCATTTCCGAGAACAAGACGGAAAGAGAGTGCGTGGACTCCTTCGTGAATGCGGCGGAGGATGCCGGATACGTAGAGCTCTCCCGTGCCATCGAGGAGGCAGAGAAGAACGGGAAAAAGCTTCAGCCCGGCGACAAGGTATACATGACCTGGATGAATAAGTCGATGGTGCTGTTCCGTCTCGGAACGCGTCCCATGGAGGAGGGCGTCAACATTCTGGGCGCACACATTGACAGCCCCCGTATGGATGTCAAGCAGAACCCTCTGTATGAGAAGGGCGGCTACGGGTATCTTGATACCCATTACTACGGCGGCATCAAGAAGTACCAGTTTGTCGCAAGACCGCTTGCCATTCACGGCGTGATCGTAAAAAAAGACGGAGAGACGGTTGTTCTGAATGTCGGTGAGGATGCAGACGATCCGGTATTCTTTATTTCCGATCTTCTGATTCACCTCGCACAGGACCAGATGCAGAAGAAGGCAGCCGAGGTTGTTGAGGGTGAGGCGCTCGATCTGATCATCGGAAATAAGCCGATCATCATTGATGCGAAGACCAAGTCCGGGAAAAAGAAGGAGGAGCTTCCGAAGGAGGCCGTCAAGAATTCTCTTCTCGCCATTCTGGAAGAGATGTACGGCATCAAGGAGGATGATTTTGAGTCCGCAGAGCTGGAAGTCGTTCCCGCAGGCCCTGCAAGAGATGCCGGCTTTGACCGCAGCATGATCCTTGGCTATGGACATGATGACAGGGTTTGTGCATATCCTTCCTTCCGCGCAATTCTGGATGGGGAATTCGACGGGGAAAACGGAGCACCGGAGCGCACCAGCGTCTGCCTTCTGGTAGACAAGGAAGAGATCGGATCGGTCGGCGCAACCGGAATGCAGTCCCATTATTTTGAAAATGCGCTGGCGGAGGTCATGAACCTTCGCGGTGAGTACACAGAGCTCAAGCTCCGCCGCTGCCTTGCAAACTCCGACATGCTCTCCAGCGATGTATCCTCTGCCTTTGATCCGAACTGGAGCGAGTGCTTCGATGAGAAGAACACAGCCTTCCTCGGACGCGGAATGGTCTTCAACAAGTTTACGGGCTCCCGCGGAAAGAGCGGCTCCAACGATGCCAACGCTGAGTTCATCGCGCATCTTCGCGATATTTTCAGCAAGGAGGGTGTTGTTACCCAGACCGCAGAGCTTGGCAAGGTAGACGTCGGCGGCGGCGGAACCATCGCTTACATCCTTGCGCTGTATGGCATGAACGTTATTGACAGCGGCGTTCCGGTACTGTCGATGCACTCCCCCGCGGAGGCAATTTCCAAGGCGGACCTCTACGAGGCATACCGCGGCTACAAGGCGTTCCTTCGCGATGCTAATCTCAGAAACGCGTAAAACAAGATTTCGCAGACCCCACTGTGGGCGAGAAGTGCAGGCTGGGAAAGCATCCCTGTTCGACGAAGTCCTTGGCTGAGGATGCTTTTCGAGCGGCGGATGCATCTCTATTCGATGAAAAATTCGCTGAGGGATGCTTTCCGAGCGGCGGATGCATCCCTATTCGGAAGAATTCGTCGCCAAGGATTATTTTCCAGAGACGAATGCATCCTTATTCGGAGGAATTCGTCGCCAGGGATTATTTTCCCGAGACGGATACATCCCTATTCGATGAAAAGTCCGCTGAGGGATGCTTTTCCAAGGGGAAATGCATCCCTCAAGGCCATGAAAGTACTTTAGGGATGCATTGACAGCCTGAAAAGCATCCTCAAATCTCAGCATCAGCAGATAGAGATGCATTGTTCGCAAATCAGGTGGACTACGGCTCAAACGCAAAGCTGAGGCTCCAAAGTGAAGCCTCAAACACAAAGCTGAGATCTCAAAAAGCAAAAGTAAGAACAAAGGCAAAAAACAACATGAGTGAAATCAACGAGAACATTGCTCCCGCAAACGAGGCGGGAGCAGGGAGCGGCGGGAATGTGCCTCTTGGACACAAGACCGCGGACTATTATTTTGACCTGCCAAAGGAATTGATTGCGCAGGATCCCAATGAGCAGAGGGACGGCTGCAGAATGCTCTGCATTGACCGGAATACCGGTGAGCTGGAGCATAAGGTTTTTCATGACATTATTGATTACCTGGAGCCGGGAGAGACGCTGGTTCTGAACAACACCAGAGTGATTCCGGCAAGACTCCTCGGAACCAAGGAGGGAACCGGCGCAAATGCGGAAATTCTTCTGTTGAAGCGGCGCGAGAATGATGTCTGGGAGACATTGGTGCGTCCCGGCAAGAAGCTTCGCCCGGGAGCGAGAGTGACTTTTGGCGACGGCGCGTTGACCGCAGAAATCATGGATGTTCTGGACGATGGAAATCGTCTGGTGAAGTTTTATTATGATGGAATTTTTGAGGAGGTGCTGGACCGGCTCGGTGAGATGCCGCTTCCTCCGTACATCACACACAAGCTGGAAGATCCGAACATGTACCAGACGGTGTATGCGAAGTTTGACGGAAGCGCGGCAGCGCCGACGGCAGGGCTTCATTTTACCGAGGAGCTTCTGAAAAAGATTCAGGACAAGGGAGTCAATCTGGCCTATGTCACACTTCATGTAGGGCTTGGAACTTTCCGCCCGGTCAAGGTGGATGATGTGACGAAGCATCACATGCACACTGAGTGGTACAACGTACCGCCAGCTGCTGCAGATCTCATCAACGAGACTCACGCCAGGGGAAAACGCGTCATCTGTGTCGGAACCACCAGCTGCCGCACCGTAGAGTCTGCAGCAGATGAGAACGGCATTGTGCATGCAGGGGCAGACAACACCTCTATCTTCATTTATCCGGGCTACCGTTTTAAGGTGATGGACGGATTGATCACCAATTTTCATCTGCCGGAGTCCACACTGGTGATGCTGGTCTCAGCCTTTGCAGGAAGAGATCATGTTCTGAACGCATATCGGGAAGCGGTGAAGGAAAAATACCGCTTCTTCAGCTTCGGGGATGCGTGCTACTTCCATTAAACAGGGCGCTTGTATACGGAAATCATCCTTGCCGAGCAATTCTGTCGAATCAGGATGAATTTCTCAGGCGGGAATCATCCCTGCACAGAAATTTCTTCAGATCAGGATGCATTTCTCCGGACGGAAATCATCTCAGACAAGCAATTCCGCTGGGAACTGGTGCCAGCCTTACCAATTGAACTGGTACCAGCCTTGCAAATGAATGCCGTCGGCTTCACCACGACTTCCGGTACTGGCTGGGGGTGATCCCCTCCACCTTTTTGAAAATACGAGAGAAATAATTGGCATCTCGAATGCCGACACGGGCTCCTGCCTCCTCCAGAGAAATATCGGAGAAGCGCAGGAGCTTTTTGGCTGCTCCGATGCGGGCATGGATCAGGTAATTTCCGATGGTTGTGCCGTACTGCTGGCGAAACCGCCGCATCAGGTAATATTTGTTGAAATGGAACTGCTCCGCAAGAAAATCGAGAGACAGGTCCTCCGCGTAGTGCAGATCCAGATAATACCGAACGTCGGCGATGCTGCTCTCGGAAGATGCGCTGTCTCCCTCGCGGTCCGAACAAATGGCAGAGGAGAGTTTTCCCTGGGGATTCCAGGCCTCCTCCATGGTCAGTGACAGAAGAGAAGAGAGGGCCTCATTGAGCTTCATATCCCTTGTATAGCAGTCGGAGAGGGAGATGTCGTAAATGTTGTCCAGAAGCGCAAGGAACTGGCCGGTCAGAGCTTCGGAGGCGGAATGAAAAACAGGACCGGAATTTCGCTCCAGAAACTTGCGGTAAATACCGGGCATCTGACTTCCATTAAAATGCACCCATTTCAGCTCCCAGAGGTTCCGGGAGGTCGTATGTGAATAGGAATTCAGACAGTCCAGAAAAACACAATCGCCCTTGCGCAGAACATAGTCATGCCCGGATACGGACAGGCTCCCGCTCCCGGAGACAACCAGGAAAAAAAGATAAGAGGACAGGCCGCTTCTTTTGCTGGTATGGGGCTTTGCTGCCCGAAGAGAACCGGCCTCCTGCAGATGAAGAAGGCATTCTCTTGCAAAGGAGGATGGTGTGTAGATGTTTCGATGAGAGGTGACGAGGTCACCGTGAAATTCTGCTGTCTGAGCCATAGACTGCCTCTTTCTGAACGCTTTTCCAAACACTTCCTGCGCCTGTTTCTGTAGCCCGGAACCTGTAGCCCGGAACCGGGACCACGCGCCTGTTCCCGGCGAAAACACACCGCGCTTTCCCCGCACTGCAGATGATCAACTTTGTGCTACTGCAAATGCAAAACAGGACAGCATCGTGCATGGAAACATTGAAATCATCTGCTATGATTAATATGGTGACATGAAATACGAAATGTCAAGATTGTACCAGTAATAAATGAAAAAGTAACAGCTCCTGCCTGTTTCGAGACTTCAAGACTCTTTTGCTCTGCGGCAGGTGCAAAACCATTACAGTCAAACAGCAAGATAGAGGAGAAAAACTATGGCAAAGACAGCTCTGATCACCGGCGTCACCGGACAGGACGGATCCTACCTTTCGGAGTTCCTTCTGGAAAAGGGATATGAAGTACACGGAATCATCCGCCGTTCCTCCGTGGATTACCGCGAGAGAATCGCGCATCTGGAGGACAATCCGCACTTCCATCTCCATTACGGAGACCTCGGCGATTCGATGAGCATGATGCAGGTTATCAGCAAGGTTCGCCCGGATGAAATTTACAACCTCGCTGCACAGTCCCACGTTCAGGTTTCCTTCGACGTTCCGGAGTTCACGGCAGACGTGGATGCCATCGGAGTTCTGCGTGTTCTGGAAGCGGTCCGCCTGTGCGGCCTGAAGGATACCTGCCGCATCTATCAGGCATCCACCTCGGAGCTTTTCGGCAAGGTGGAGGAGGTTCCGCAGCGCGAGACAACCCCGTTCCATCCCTACAGCCCGTATGCCGTCGCGAAGCAGTACGGCTACTGGATCGTCAAGGAATATCGGGAAGCCTACGGCATGTTTGCCTGCTCCGGAATTTTGTTCAATCACGAATCCGAACGCCGAGGCGAGACCTTTGTCACAAGAAAAATAACCCTTGCAGCAGCCAGAATCGCACAGGGACTGCAGGACAAGCTTTATCTTGGAAACCTGTCCTCTCTCCGCGACTGGGGCTACGCAAAGGACTATGTCGAGTGCATGTGGCTGATCCTGCAGAACAAGGAGCCGGAGGATTTCGTCATCGCAACCGGCGAGCAGCATTCGGTCCGTGAGTTTGCTCAGCTTGCCTTCCACGATGCCGGCATTGAGCTCGAGTGGCAGGGCGAAGGCATGAATGAAAAGGGAATCGACAAGGCAACCGGAAAGGTGCTTGTTGAGGTTTCTCCGGACTTCTACCGCCCGACCGATGTCGTAAACCTTTGGGGCGATCCCACCAAGGCGAAGACGCACCTTGGCTGGAATCCGACCAAGACAACCTTCGAGGAGCTTGTCCGCATTATGGTAGAGCACGACATGCAGAAGGTTGCGGTAGAGCACGAGCAGGAAGAAATCAGAAAGAAACTGGAGAAGTAATCTCCGGTCTGGAAAGGACGTACAGAAGCTATGATGGAAAAAAATGCGAAAATTTACGTGGCAGGCCATCGCGGAATGGTTGGTTCTGCAATTAAGAGAGAGCTGGAGCGCCAGGGATATACGAATATCATCACCCGCACGCACAAGGAGCTGGATCTGACCAGACAGGATGCGGTGGAAGAGTTTTTTGCCGCAGAAAAGCCGGATTATGTTTTCCTTGCCGCAGCAAAGGTGGGCGGCATCGTGGCAAATGAGGAAGCTCTGGCAGACTTTATGTATGACAACATGATTCTGGAGATGAATGTTGTGCACAGCGCATGGAAGAACGGCTGCAAGAAGCTGGAATTCCTCGGAAGCTCCTGCATTTATCCCCGCATGGCACCGCAGCCGATGACAGAGGACTGCCTCCTGTCGGGACCGCTTGAAAAGACCAACGAGGCCTATGCCCTCGCCAAAATTTCCGGCCTGAAGTACTGCGAGTTCTTAAACCGCCAGTACGGAACGGATTACATCTCCGTGATGCCGACAAACCTCTACGGACCGAATGACAACTATCATCCGACGCACAGCCATGTGCTCCCTGCGCTGATCCGCAGATTCCATGAGGCGAAGGAGCAGAACCTTCCCTATGTCACTTGCTGGGGCGATGGCTCACCGCTTCGCGAGTTCCTCTATGTGGATGATCTTGCAAACCTCTGCGTGTTCCTGATGAACAATTATTCCGGAAACGAAACCGTCAATGCAGGAACCGGAAAAGAGCTGACCATCAAGGAGCTGACCGAGAAGGTGGCAGCAATCATCGGCTACACCGGAGAGATCCGCTGGGATGCCTCCAAGCCGAACGGAACCCCCAGAAAGCTTCTGGATGTCTCCAAGAGCAGAGAAATGGGCTGGGAAGCAAAGACCTCTCTGGATGAGGGAATCCGTCTGACCTACGAGGACTTCCTGAACAATCCGATGCGGGCAGAGCGCTGACAACGGGCGGCACGAACGAAGGAGAGACCAGCTATGCATATTATTTTATTATCCGGCGGATCGGGAAAGCGCCTCTGGCCCCTTTCCAATGACATCCGTTCCAAGCAGTTTATAAAAATTTTCCCTGCGGAAAACGGGGAATATGAGTCAATGGCGCAGAGGATGTACCGTCAGATCCGCAAGGTGGATCCGGAGGCAACCGTGACCGTTGCGACGAGCCGCTCGCAGGTTTCCCAGCTGAAGAATCAGCTGGGAGACGGAATCGGCGTTTCTCTGGAGCCGTGCAGACGGGATACCTTCCCGGCGATTGCACTGGCGACGGCCTATCTGCACGATGTGCAGAAGGTGCCGGAGAACGAGCCAGTGGTGGTCTGCCCCGTGGATCCGTACGTGAACGAGGATTATTTTGAAGCACTCCGGAAGCTTTCCGATCTGGCAGAAAGCGATGCCTGCCACCTGACCGTGATGGGCATTGAGCCGACCTATCCCTCGGAGAAATACGGCTACGTCATTCCGGTCAGCAAGGACAACGTGAGCCCGGTGAAAACCTTTAAGGAAAAGCCGGATGTGGAGACGGCGAAGCAGTACATCGAAGCAGGCGCGCTGTGGAATGCAGGTGTTTTTGCTTACAAGATCGGATACGTTCTGGAAAAAGCACATGAGCTCATGGACTTCACCGACTACGACGACCTGTTTGCAAAATACGACACGGTGAAGAAGATCTCGTTCGACTACGCCGTGGCAGAGCACGAGCCGCTCATTCAGGTCATGCGGTTTTCCGGTGACTGGAAGGACATGGGAACCTGGAATACGCTGACGGAGGCCATGGAAGAGCCGGTCATCGGACAGGGCACCTTAAACGACACCTGTGAAAATGTCGATGTCGTGAACGAGCTGAACGTGCCGATCCTCGCAATGGGGCTTAAGAACGTTGTCATCGCAGCGTCCCCGGAGGGAATTCTGGTCTCCGACAAGGAGCAGTCCAGCTACATCAAGCCGTATGTGGATGCCATGGACCAGCAGGTGATGTTCGCGGAGAAGTCCTGGGGCTCCTTCCAGGTGCTGGATGTCGAGAAGGAGAGCATGACCATTCTGGTGACCCTCAAGGAGGGACATCAGATGAATTACCACAGCCATGAGCACCGCGACGAGATCTGGAACGTCATCGCGGGCGAAGGCCGTACCATCGTGGATGGCATGGAGCAGAAGGTAAAACAGGGCGATGTGATCACCATGCAGGCGGGCTGCCGCCACACCATCGTCGCCGACACGGAGCTGAAGCTGATTGAGGTGCAGATCGGTAAGGAAATCAGTGTACATGACAAACAGAAATTCGAACTGGAAATCTGAATCCGAAAAATTCAAGGGACCGATTCCGCTCCTCCCCGCAGGAAAGGATTACCTGTGGGGAGGAAGACGGCTTCGGGATGATTTTTCCAAGGATATCCCGCTGACGCCCCTTGCGGAAACCTGGGAGTGCTCGACGCACCCCGACGGACTCTCGCTCCTTGCCGGGGAACCGGACAAAACACTCCACGAGCTGCTGCAGGAGAATCCCTGGATGTTCGGTACGCACCCTGCCAAAAGCATGCCGGAGGCGGTGGAAAAAGGTGAGCTTCCGGTTCTCATCAAGTTCATCGATGCAGCCTCCGATCTTTCGGTGCAGGTGCATCCGGATGATGCGTACGCAAAAGAGCATGAAAACGGACAGCTCGGCAAGAGCGAGATGTGGTACGTTGTGGACGCAGCCCCCGGCGCGAATCTGGTCTACGGCTTCTCCCACGACATGGACAGGGACAGAGTGCGGGAGGCTGCGCAGAACGGGACTCTTGAGAAGCATCTGCAGCGGGTGCCGATCAGAAAGGACGATGTTTTCTTCATTCCGGCCGGAACCGTTCATGCAATCGGCGGCGGGAGCCTCATCGCAGAGGTGCAGGAGAGCTCGAACCTGACCTACCGGCTGTATGATTATCACCGCATCGGGAAGGACGGAAAAGAACGGCCTCTTCACCTGGAAAAGGCACTTCAGGTCGCAAAGCTTTCTGCGGCAGATGAGCCCAGGCAGCCGATGCGCGTTCTGAATTATCGCCCGGGCTTTGCCTCGGAGTTTTTATGCAGGTGCCGTTATTTCGAGGTGCGGCGCCTCCTTCTGAATACACAGAGAATTCGGAAAATGGCATCTTTTCAGACGGATGACACTTCCTTTCACGTTCTGATTTGCACAGATGGGTGCGGCGTGATATCTTGTAATAGATTACGTATGCCCTTTTTCCGCGGGGACACCTTTTTTGTTCCTGCCGGCAGCGATGAAATCCGTATTCACGGAATCGCAACGCTGCTCGATGTAAACTGTTGATATCCGGGAACCTGTGAACTGCTGACGCAGGGGAGGAATCCCGGATGGAGAAACGGATGCTGCAGCGGGCGCAGGTCTGCCGCAGACACAATTGTGCAGAGAGGAATATGAAAAAATTAAACGGAACCGTGATCGTCACCTACCGGTGCAATGCCAGGTGTACGATGTGCAACCGATATAAAGCCCCTTCGCTTCCCGAAGAGGAAATCTCACTTGAGACCATCAAAAAGCTCCCGCCGATGTATTTTACGAATATCACCGGTGGGGAGCCTTTTATACGTTCGGATCTGAAGGACATTGTGCGGGAGCTCTCGAAGCTCTCCGACCGGATTGTCATTTCCACGAACGGCTTTTTCACAGACCGGATTCTGGATCTGTGCAAGGAATTTCCGAATGTCGGAATCCGCATCTCCATTGAAGGCCTGGAGGATACCAACAATGAAATCCGCGGGCTTCAGAATGGCTACCAGAGAGGCTATCAGACCCTCTGCAAGCTGAAGGAGATGGGCTTAAAGGACGTCGGCTTCGGCATGACGGTGCAGGATCGCAATGCGCCGGATCTTGTTCCGCTGTATGATCTTTCCAACAAGCTCGGCATGGAATTTGCAACGGCAAGCCTCCACAACTCGTTCTACTTTGTGGAAGCGAAGAACATCATTCATGACCGCCCGATGGTGGCGCAGCATTTTGAGGACCTTGTGAACCGGCTGCTGGATTCGAACGAGCCGAAGAAGTGGTTCCGCGCGTATTTTAACCATGGACTGATCAATTACATCTACGGGCAGAAGCGCCTTCTTCCCTGCGACATGTCCTTTGACACCTTCTTCATCGATCCGTACGGGGATGTCATGCCCTGCAACGGGACGAAGGCCAAGGAGGTCATGGGCAATCTGAACACCCAGTCCTGGGAGGAGCTCTGGAATTCGGAGCAGGCGGAGCAGGTCCGCGCCAAGGTTCGCGCCTGCGACCGGCAGTGCTGGATGATCGGCTCGGCATCGCCCGCCATGCACAAATATATCTGGAAGCCGGCTCTCTGGGTGATCCATCACAAGTTCCTGCGTTTCTGGAAAAAGAAGAAATATTCCATGTACGAAATTCCGGCGGTCCGGGATTTCCGCGACGGTAAGCTCACGAAGGAAGAGCTGGATGCCTGCTCGACCTGTGACCTTTCCGGGGCCTGCATCAATAACGGCCTCAGCAGCGCCTCCGAGGAGCTTCTGAAGAACAAGGCCGGTGAGGATTTTGTCGCAGAGGACATGCGCAGACAGAATTTATGACGCCAGAACAGAACAGAAAAAAAACGGTGAAAATCATTGTCACCACACATAAGAAATACCGCATGCCGGCAGATCCCATGTATCTTCCGATTCATGTGGGAGCTGCCATCGAGAAGACAGGAGAGGGGCAGGAGCCGGATCTTGGCTATGTGAAGGATAACATCGGCGCCAACATCTCCTCAAGAAACCCTTATTTCTGCGAGCTGACGGGTCTCTACTGGGCGTGGAAGCACCTGCACACCGATTACATCGGACTCGTGCATTACCGGCGGCATTTTCGCGGAAACGGGAAGACGCACCGCTCCGGAATCCGCGGGGATATTTTTGACAAGGTGCTTACCTACCGCGAGCTGGAGCCGATGCTCGGAAAGTACAAGGTGTTTGTTCCTGCAAAGCGCTTTTACGTGATCGAGTCCCTGTATTCTCATTACGAGCACTCGCATTATATTGAGCATCTGGATAAGACGAGAGCCATTCTGGAGGCAAAATATCCGGAGTACATCCCTGCCTTTGACAAGGTCATGGCGGAGCGCTCCGGGCACATGTTCAATATGATGATCATGGAGCGGGAGCTTTTGGATGAATACTGCACATGGCTCTTCGACGTCCTGTTTACACTGGAGAACCAGGTGGACATCCGGAACTATTCTTATTTTCAGGGGCGCTACTGCGGACGGGTCGGCGAGCTGATTCTGAATGTCTGGCTCTGCTATCAGGTGGAGAGCGGACGGCTTCGGAAATCAGACATCAAGGTGCTTCCTTATCTTTATGTCGAGCGCGTCAACTGGTGGAAGAAGGGCAAGCAGTTCCTTCGCGCGAAATTTCTTCATGAAAAATACGAGGTTCAGTGATGGGCTTATCGACGGTCGATGCATTTAAACACATCCGTTCGGAGGAAGCGCTGACGCTGACGGATGAGCAGCTCAAGGACCTGCAGAGGACGTTAAACGGCATGCTCTCCGATCTGGACGAGTGCTGCAGACGAAACGGCCTGACCTACGTCCTGGGCGGCGGCTCCTGTCTTGGGGCAGTCCGCCACCACGGCTTTATTCCCTGGGATGATGACGTGGATGTCAACATGCCGCGGGCGGATCTGGAGAAGTTTCTCGTCCTCTTTGAAAAGGAATACGGCGACCGGTACTGGGTTCACTCGCCGCAGACGACAAAGGAATACGGACTTACGCTTTCCCGCATCCTTCTGAAGGGAACCTCTGTCCGCACCCGGGAGGATTTTCAGAACGAAGAATGCGGCGCATTTCTGGATATTTTCCCGATCGAGAATACGTATGACAGCAGGCTCCTTCGGAAGCTCCACGGATTGTCCTGCATGGCAGCAGGCTTTGCGCAGTCCTGCTCGAAGTTCAAAAGAGACCGGAGAGAGCTCCTTCGTCTTGCCGCTTCCATCGAAGATCCCAAAGAGAGGAAGCATTACCTCAGGATTTTCCGGGTCAAAATCGCACTGGGCTGCCTTTTTTTCTGGCGCTCTCCGGACGGCTGGACAAAGCGGTGCGACCGCGTGTACAAACGCTGCACCGATTCGAATTCCGGATATGTGACGATGCCCTCCGGGCGCGGCCATTTCTTCCGGGAGCTGTATGAGCGGAAGGAGATCCTGCCGGGAGTCCCTGTGGCCTATGAAGACCGGCAGTATCCGGTGCCTTCGGACTATGATGCCTATCTTACACGGCTCTACGGAAATTACAGGGAGATTCCGCCGGAGAACAAACGGGAGAAGCACATTTTCTTCGCCCCCTTCTGTCTGCAGAATGAGACGAAGGGACGAGAAGAAAAGAGAAGAGAATAAAAGGCTCGAGAGTAAAAAGTTTCGAGAGCAAAAAGGGACGAGAGCAAAAAGGGACGAGAGCAAAAAGGGACGAGAGTCAAAAGGGTCGAGAGCAGAGAGATGAAAATAAGAGACATGAATGTCGCATTGATTTTTGCCGGCGGAACCGGAAAGCGCATGAACACCAAGGGCGTTCCCAAGCAGTTTCTGGAGCTCTACGGCAAGCCGATCATCATCTATACGATCGAGAAGTTCGAGAACAATGACGAGATCGACGGAATCGTGATCTCATGCCTGCGGGAGTACATCCCGAAGATGTGGAAGCTGTGCAACAAGTTCCATATCACCAAGGTGCAGGCCATTGTGCCCGGCGGCGAGACCGGACAGGAGTCGATTTATCACGGCCTCTGCAAAATCGATGAGCTGTTCCCCGGAAATTCCGTGGTGCTCGTCCATGACGGCGTGCGCCCTTTGGTGGATACGGACACCATCACAAATGCGGTCCAGTGCGTCCGCGAGCACGGCTCCGCCATCACGGTGACGCCTGCGACGGAGACGATCATCACAGAGTCGAAGAACGGCGAGATCGGCAACATCCTGGACCGCGCAGCCTGTCAGGTCGCAAAGGCACCGCAGTGCTTCTTCATTCAGGACCTTCTGGATGCCCACGAAAAGGCGAGAAAAGAAGGAAGAGAAGACTTTATCGACTCTGCCAGCCTGATGCGGCATTACGGCCACAAGCTGTATGCTGTCGAAGGCAGGACAGAGAACATCAAGATTACAACCCCGATTGACTATTACATTTTCAAGGCAATCGTGACAGCAAGAGAAAATTCCAATGCCTTCGGGCTTTGAGACGCTCAGCCCGGGGCGCCCGGAGCTGGAAGTGAGAGATTTACAGGGAGGATGTTTTATTTTACATGAGTGCAGTAGGACACGTGCTTGGCAAGAAATTCAGACGCCTGTTACCCGTGATGGTGGAAGGCAAATTTTTCAAAAGAATCGGCAACTGCTTCAAACAGCTTTTCACATTTCTGGACCGCAAAATCGGCTATGGCTGCCGATGCATCCTGTGGAGACATACGAAGACAAAGGAAAATCAGGTCATGTTCTTCCCGTTCTCCCATTCGGTCGGCTGCAATCTGAAATACATCAGCGATGAGCTGATCCGCAGGCAGGCACCCGTGGAAATCTGGTGGAGCGTTACGAATCCCCTGACCGCGCGGATTGATGCAGCGGAAATCGTTTCGAAGAACTACGAGGTCAATGAAAATGTCCTTCGCCTTGCAGGCGGGCACCGGGTCTTCGGGAAGAAGCTGGAGGAGTGGCTTTCGGAAGAGGAGACTGCCAAGGCTTCTTCGGGAGAGGCTCCTTCGGGCAAGACTTTTTCAGAGCAGGAGCTTTCGGAAAACGGCGGGAAAGACAGCGCCAGGATTTCTTCGGGAGAGGCTCCTTCGAGGGAAGAGCTTCTTGCAGCAGGCGAGATCCGTAAGGTCGAGGCCTTCCTGGAAGAGCATGTGCATTTCATAAAGACCAACACCTACGAGTACTTCGAAGCGGCATCGTCGTCGAAGGTGCTGTTCACCAATTCACTTCTTGGCGATAAGTTTTACCCCTTCCCCGTTCGCAAGGATCAGGTGGTGGTGGAGACCTGGCATGGCTCCCTTGGCATCAAGCGTTTTGATCCTGCCCATTACAACACCAATGTGACATGGCCGATCGCGGCGGCAAGAACCGGAAAACTCACGACGCAGATTATTTCCAACTCCTCCTTCGAGGATGGCGTGTTCCGCGAGACCTTCTGGAAGGAGACGCCGATTCTGAAATACGGACATGCGCGAAACGATATTTTCTTCCCGCAGTCGGAGCAGGTGCGCAGCTATCTGAAGCAGCGCTTCTGCAAGGACAACGGACTTTCGGAGGACACAAAATTCGCGCTCTATGCGCCGACCTTCCGGGACGACCACAATTTTGCCGTGTATGATCTGAACGCAGAGCAGACGCTGAACGCGCTGAGAAAGCGCTTCGGCGGGGAGTGGAAGCTGCTCCTTCGTTATCATGACAACGATAAGGGCGGCGAGGCAAAAAAGAACACGGTGAAGTCCTGCGACGTCATCGATGTTACAAAATATCCCGACATGCAGTCGCTCCTTGCGTTCACGGATGTCGGCATTACGGACTATTCGTCCTGGATTTATGATTACGTGCTGCTCCGCAAGCCCGGCTTCCTTTTTGCCATGGACCGCAGCAAGTATGACAACGAGCGCGGCTTCTACTTCCGTCTGGAGGACACCCCGTTCCCGGTTTCCACGGATTCCGATGAGCTGGAGGAGTCGATCCTTTCCTTTGACGAGGAGCTGTTCCGGAAACGCGTCACAGAATTCCTTTCTGACAAGGGCTGCATGGATGACGGAGACGCATCCGTAAGGATTGCGGATCAGGTCATGGAATGGACTGGAAAATCATGAGAAAACAGCACAATGTCACGATTGATTTTCTTCGCTTTCTCTTCTCGGTGATTGTGGTGCTGCATCATTCCCGGTATGTACTTGGAGATGACAACTGCTATTTTCTCGGCGGCTCACTGGCCGTCGAGTTTTTCTTTTTCGTCTCCGGATACCTGCTCCTTGTCGGCGCAGACAAGGCAGGGAGGAAAAACGGTGCCGGATACCTGCTCCCTGGCGGCGCAGACAAGGCAGGAAGGAAAAACGGTGCCGGATACCTGTTCTCTGGTGGTGTGGATATGGCAGGGAGGACGGAAGCTGCCGGCTTGGAGACGAAAGGCATTGGTGCCGGGACGACCGGAATCGGCGGGAAAACAACCGGAATCGGCGGGGAGGCGAACGGAATCGGCTCGGAGACAACCGGAATCTGTTGGGAGATGACTGGAATTGGCTCGGAAACGCTTCACTTCATCCTGCATAAAATCAGAAGCTTTCTTCCGGAATTTCTGATTGCTTGGTGGATCGGCTTTGTCCTGATCGGAGTGGTAAGGCAGTACGGCGTACTCGATTACCTGAAGGCCTTCGGAAATGATTTCTGGGAGCTTACGCTGGTGAAAATGAGCGGCCTTTTCACGCACGGAATCGACGGAGCCATGTGGTATCTGTCGGCGATGCTCCTTGGCATGGCGATCCTGTATCCTCTTCTTCGGACGAAGCGGGATCTGATGACACATCTTGTGTGTCCGCTGCTCGCACTGTTTCTCTACGGATACCTGTGCCAGGCAGAAGGGCATCCCAGGGACCCCATTGTCTGGCTGGGGCTTTGCTACAAGGGCCTTGTCCGCGCAGTCGCCGGGCTGTGCACAGGCGTTGTGATCTGTATGGCTGTCCGCAGGTTAAAACGCTTTTCTCCTTCGGGGCTTACGAAAACGGGCAATGCGCTTGCGATCGGAGCTCAGCTGCTGTGTCTGCTTCTTACGATTCGGTATATGGCGGAGCAGGAGCCTTCGGAGTATGATTACTTCTATATGTTTCTTCTGATGCTCCTGGTGCTGCTTTCCTTCGCAGGTTTTGGCCTGGAGTCTGTTCTGGGGAACAGTCAGCGGCTCCATCTGCTCTCTGCCTTCCTTGGAAAATACAGCCTCTCTCTGTACCTGGGGCACCTGTATTTCGCCCAGCACGTGAATGAGCTCCTTCCGGAAGAGTTGTATTCCGGGAAAATCCGGATGACCGTCTATCTCGCGGCCGCCTTTGCAAATGGCCTGCTCGTGATGGGATTGTCCGCGCTCTATCGCAGGTACAGCCGAGGTGGGAAGAGTTCCGGGACGAAGCCTTCCAGGTCGATTTCCGGGACGAAGACGTCCGGGACGATTTTCAGGACGATTTACCAACTCCTTGTGAAGGCAGAGAAGTGATTCTGAGGAAGAATCTGTTCTCTGAAGGGATGTTTGCTATGGAGGACTATTTACTTCCCGGAGGAATGCATCCTGATTTGAAGAAATACCCGGTCAGGGATGCATTTTGAAGGCGGAATGCATCCTGATTCAACGAAATAGCTCGTCAGGGATGCATTTTCCATGAAACAATAATCCCTGGCAACGAATTTTTCCGAATAGGGATGCTTTTTGAAGGGGGAATGCATCCTGATTTGAAGAAATTTCTGCGCGGGGATGATTCTCAGCGGGGGAATGCATCCTGATTCGAAGAAATTTCTACGCAGGGATGATTCTCAGCGGTGGAGAGCATCCGCAACTGCCCGGACCGCAGGTTTTCGAAACAGAACACAATACTGCGGCTTCATTTCAAAAACAAAACACAATACCGCAGCTTCATTTCAGAAACAAAACACCATTGCATTTAGAAGCAGGTGTTTTAACCATAATCATAAATAAGGCCTCGAAAGATACAGAGAGGATGAGAGAATATCAGGGAGGACAGAGAATATGGCGAATAAGGTATTTGATTTCAGCAGCAGTACAGACGACGGGCAGAAGAAAACAACCGCTGTGCAGGAGGAAATTTGCACCTATACAACCTTCCGGCAGGATTCTGAGACCGCAGATGCCGGGCATCCGATCCTTGTTCTGGAAAATGCGGAGGGCAAGCTTCTGCATCATATCAGCGGGAGCTTCGAGCTTCCGGAGAAACGGACCTCGTTCCATTTTATGGATGCAGGAACGCCTGCAGAGACTGATATCCGTGAAATCGATGAGCGGTTCGAGGATCTTGTTCGCTGGCTGGGAGACAACCGCATCAACGTGCGGCTTTCCGGGCACAATACCGAGCGGGGCTTTTGCGTCTACAAGATTCGAGAGGTGGATTCCGGCGGAGAGACGAAGCTTTCCGCAGAGGATGGCTTTCTTCAGTATGCGATTGCGCGTCTTCTCGCGGCCAAAGCACCTGCGGATGCACCGGACGAGGACGCGGATGACATCGAAGGCGATGAGATGAAGCTGACCAGCCTTCAGAGCATCACCGATTTTCTGAATGTGGCGGGAAGATCGCTCCCTCCGCACATTCTCAAATGGGCGAGAAGAAATCTAGTGGTTGCCCGCTCCACGGAAATCGGACCGGATGAGAGAAGGCATGCACAAAGAGCGCTCTCCATTATGTTGAACATTCAGTGGAAGGATACGACCTTTGGCTCCATTGATCCCGTGGAAGCAAGAAGAATTCTGGATGAAGAGCTCTACGGCATGGAAAAGGTAAAACAGCGAATCATTGAGACCATCATCCAGATCAACCGCACGCATACGCTTCCTGCCTATGGACTTCTTCTTGTTGGCCCCGCTGGCACCGGAAAATCACAGGTTGCCTATGCCGTCGCAAGAATTTTGAAGCTTCCGTGGACCTCGCTGGACATGAGCTCCATTCATGATTCGGACCAGCTGACCGGAACGTCCCGCGTCTATGCGAATGCAAAGCCCGGAAGCATTATGGAATCCTTCTACGTAGCGGGGGAGTCCAACATGGTCTTTATCATCAATGAGCTGGACAAAGCAGATTCCAGAACCTCCGGAGGAAATCCTGCGGATGCGCTGCTGACGCTTCTGGACAATCTTGGATACACGGACAACTACATGGAGTGCACCATCCCGACAGGCGGCGTGTATCCGATTGCGACAGCCAATGACAAGAGCAGGATCAGCGAGCCCCTGATGACCCGTTTTGCCGTGATCGACATTCCGGACTATACAAGAGATGAGAAAAAGACGATCTTCTCAAAGTTCTCGCTCCCGAAGGTATTAAAGCGCATGGGAATGCGGTCGGAGGAGTGCGTGGTTACCGAAGAAGGCGCCTATGCCGTTGTGGACCGCTTTGCCTCCATGCCTGGCGTCCGCGATCTCGAACAGGCGGCGGAGCACCTTGCCGCAAATGCCCTGTACCGGATCGAGACACAGGGAATCTCCGGCGTCGTATACGAAAAGGAAGATGTAGAGAAGCTTCTTTGCTCATGACGGGAACGCTTTTGTCGGTGCCGGACAGCATCCCGGTTCGGTAAAAAAGACCAGGAATCAGAGAAAGAAAAACTATGATACAGGATATTGCACCTAAGATCATGCATAACCAGTTCCGGGACTATGAGCCGGAGCAGATGAAGGATGAGGATACCGCTTTTGTTTTTGAGGGAAGAAATGTCCTTTGCCATGTGGACGAGCAGGCAGGAATCTCTTTTCCGAAAGCAGGAGAGCTCCTGGCAGCAGGGGCCTCCAGAGAGCATTTCCGCTATCTTTTTTCCATTGATGATCGGCCGTTCTGGCTGTTTTCCTCCTTCGAAGAGGACGCGGATGCACGAAGCGTGCTTGCGGGCCTGAAAGCGAAGTCCTGCGATCCCGGAAAATGTGTATCAGACGAGGCAAGGACCGACATCAATCCCGGCAGCTGTGCATCAGGACACGCAGAGGATGCGGGTGAATACTCCGTGGAAACGCTTCGTGTTTTGCGGCGGACAAAGCCAAAGGAAGAGTGTTATGCGGGAGAGACGGCTTATCATCTGTACGTCTGGTACCGTGACAACAGCTTCTGCGGACGCTGCGGCGAGCACCTTGAATATTCGCACAAGGAGCGCGCGATGATCTGCCCGTCCTGCGGAAATGTGGTTTATCCGAAGATCGCACCGGCGGTGATTGTCGGCATTCTGAATTCTTCCGGGGATAAAATTGTCATGACGCGCTATGCAGGACGTGAATATAAAGGGCATGCTCTGGTTGCGGGGTTTTGCGAGATCGGAGAGACTGCGGAGGATACCGTGCGCAGGGAGGTTCTGGAGGAGGTTGGACTCCATGTCCGCAACATCCGTTATTACAAGAGCCAGCCATGGGGCTTTGATTCCAACCTGCTCTTTGGCTACTACTGCACCGCGGATGAAGACGAACCCATTCATATGGATGATGGGGAGCTTGCAAAGGCAGTGTGGGTCTCACGGGATGAGATCGGTGAGGAGGAGCGGAATCTGAGCCTGACCGCCGAGATGATCATGCATTTCAAGGAGGAAGGAGACAAGATATGCAGTTCTACATGCCGGTAAAGGTTTATGAAGAGGAAGAGTGCGTAAAATGTCACACTGAGGTGTTTACGGCAGCAGGAAGCAAGGCACTCCTTGTCACGGGACGGCACTCTGCGAGGGAAAACGGAGCTCTTTCCGATGTCCTTGAGGTGTTGGAAGAAGCCGGGATATCATATGCTCTTTTTGATGCTGTGGAAGAGAATCCGTCCATAGAGACTGTCATGAAGGCCAGGGCATTCGGCTTGAAGGAAAAGGCAGATTTTGTTATCGGAATAGGCGGCGGCTCCCCGATGGATGCAGCCAAGGCCATTGCGATGATGATGTATTACAAGGAAGAGGATGCGGATTATCTGTATGAGGGGGAGGAGACCGGCCGCCTTCCGCTGATCCTTATTCCGACGACCTGTGGGACCGGTTCAGAGGTAACGGGGGCCAGTGTGCTCACAATTCACGCAAAGAAGACGAAAAGCTCCCTCCCTCACAAAATCTTCGCAGATGCCGCTCTGATCGATGGAAAATATCTTGCTTCCGCTCCGATTTCGGTGATTCGAAACACCGCTGTGGATGCGCTCGGACACCTCATGGAGAGCTGGTTTAATTCGGCAGCAACAAAATACAGCAGGATGTGTGCAGAAGCAGGACTTACTACCTGGGCCATCGCGCGCCGGGATCTCCTAGAACTGGAACAAAAACCTCTCTCCCCGGAGAGCAGAGAGAATCTCATGCGGGCCTCTGCCTTTGCCGGCATGGCCATTGCTCAGACAGGAACCTCCCTTCCGCATGCACTGTCCTATCCGCTTACATACGATCTTCATCTGCCGCATGGAGTAGCCGTCGGGTATTTTGAGTCCGGGTACCTTGCCCGGATCCCGGAAAACGAACGGAATGAAATGCTGTCGCTTGCCGGCTTCCGCAATCTTTCCGACTTTCAGGACTTCTTCGAAACCGTGTGCGGGAAGATCCTGATCCCGGAAGACGAGCTGCAGCATGCACTCGATGCAGTCGCATCCAATCCCTCCAAATTATCAAAAGCCCCCTTTGTCTGCGGTAAAGAAGAGCTTGCGAAGGTCGTTTTTCATCAATAAAATACGAAAATATTACGTGACAGCAGGTTCAGGAATTTGCGGGCCTGCTGTCACCCTTTGATAAGGAGGCGACAAGCTCATTAAGACGTGCAATCTCCTTGTCCTTTTCGGAAATAATCTTGCTATTTTCGGAGATAGTCCTGTTCTTTTCAGAGATAGTCCTGTTCTTCTCGAAGATAATCTTGCTATTTTCGGAGATGGTCCTGTTCTTCTCGGAGATAGTCTTGTCTTTCTCAGAATTCGAAGCCTGCAGCTGTACAACCTTTGTCTGCATTTCTTCAGTAATTTCATCAATATAGCGCTCTAATTCTTCACACATTTCTGCAGCTCCTTTCTCGGTATTCTTGTATTGATGTACTCTCTCGGAAAGCCTGGGAAACCTCGGATCATTTACCGTTTTCTGCAAAAAACATCGCATTAAATCGGAGATGGCACTTCCATCATTTACCGCAGTGTTTACATATATCACAGAACTTCCGTCATCAATGAGCGAGCCGTTTTCACGAAGGATCTTGTCCACATGATAAACAGTACGACCACCGTGCAGAAAATCGTGTTCGGTAATGTACACCACGCAGACATCAGGAAGATCCCTGAATCTGGTTCCCTTTTCCGCTTCCTTCCACGTCATTCCGGCAGCGTTATAGCGACACCTTCGAATATGATCATCGTCATCCGCCTTCTGGACTTCGACGTTGATCCGATGTCCGTCACCTGTCTCACAGAAGGAATCCAGTCGGACTCCCCTTCCGGGAAGGTTGGGAAGCGTGTACTCAGCAATGACCTTTTCTACCGTGAGGGTGTTGTCATTAAGAATGACACGCAGGATTTCTTCCATCACTCCCGGATCCTGTCCGAGAACGGGGAAAAAGGCGTTGTCTATCGGACGAAGCTTCTGTACAAACTCCATTGTCCTGCTGTGAGATGAACGTTTCACCATGCTTCTCCTGTTCCTATCATACCACACCTGTCATGCAGACACAGAGCGGCAGATAATCATCAATTGATATCAAATCTAATCTGAGAATTTCAAGAAAGTCTGCGGCAGATAGGATTGTTGCCGCCGAATACAGAACAAAGAACTCTGAATGTAAAAACAAGGAAATGACTGATTCGAAAAAGTAACTCGAACAGCAGCGAGAGTGAAATAAAAAGGGTACGGTGCCAAACCGTACCCTGCTCTGTCAAACCAGAGAGACCTTATCGGTCAGTGATTGTATTCTACAAAACCAGACTCCCAAAAGTCCAGTGGGATACTGTACAAACCGATTCGGACAAATATGTATAAATTGATCAGAAACGAATTTTACTTATTCTTCCCGTGGCACTTCTTGTACTTCTTGCCGGAGCCACACGGGCAGGGATCGTTCGGATAAATCTTCTGTCCCTTTACGATGGTGCCGGACTTCTTCTGCTCAAGATAGAGCTCCTTCTGCTTCTCTTCGGAGAAGATCTCGTTCCATTCCGGAAGCTGATAGAGCCAGTCGGCCTCAGCGGCAACCATGTTCTTGTACAGCTTCTCCTTGTCGAATGCAAGGCTGACCTCGGTGTCCTCTTCCATGGTCTCAATGGGATTCTCGATCTTCAGGGAATCATTGATTCCATCCAGGAATCCAACCATGTACTCCAGAGAAATGTTATATTTCTCTGCAAGCTCCTTCACGGTTCCTCTGACTTCCTCATCCGGAGTCTTCAGCAGCTGCTCGTAGATCTCCTTCTCCTTCATAAAGTAATCCGACCAGAGTCTCTGGAGATCACCCTTATTTGCCTTTTCATTGTACGCCTTTGCGCGCCATTCCTGCAGTAATGCCATTGCTTAACTTCCTCCAAAGCTTACAAAGTAAATGATTCACCGATATAGTTTATCACAGCGCGCGGATCCGGTCCATTGCAATTCTGGAATTCTCCACCGTGCCGAAGCTCGTAAGCCGGAAGAAATGCTCTCCGGAGGGGCCAAAGCCCGATCCGGGCGTGCCGATCACATTCGCCTTGTCGAGAAGATAATCGAAGAATTCCCAGCTGGTCATCTGATCCGGTGTCTTCAGCCAGATATAAGGGGAATTGACACCGCCGTATGCCGTATAGCCCATGGACTGCAGGCTCTCCTTGATAAACCTTGCATTGCTCATGTAGCGGTTTACCATCTCCTTCACCTGTGCCTTTCCGGCATCGGAATAAATGGCCTCACCTGCTCTCTGCACAATGTAGGGTGCTCCGTTGTACTTCGTTCCGTGGCGGCGTGCCCAGAGTCCGTACAGCGCATTTCCGTTGTGATCCTTCAGATCCTTCGGAATGATGGTCGCGCCGAGGCGAAGTCCTGTAAAGCCGGCATTCTTGGAGAAGGAACGAATTTCAATGGCGCAGGTTCTTGCTCCCTCGCACTCGTAAATGGTGTGCGGGACATCTTCCTCTGTGATGTAGGATTCGTATGCGGAGTCGAAAATAATCACCGCTCCGTTTGCATTTGCATAGTCCACCCATTTCTGCAGCTGTGCCTTGGTCAGTGCTGCACCGGTCGGGTTGTTCGGAGAGCAGATATAAATAAGATCCGGCTTGCGGTCTCCGGAGACCTCCTTCGTCTTTCCGGTTCCGGGCAGATCCGGTGCAAAGCCGTTCTCCTCGGTGCAGGGCATGTAAATCACATTGCTCCAGCGGCCGGTCGCAGCGTCATATTCACCGGTTCTTCCCGCCATGACATTGCTGTCCACATAGACCGGATAGACCGGATCGCAGACAGCGATCACATTGTCCTTTCCAAAAATCTCCTGAATGTTTCCGGAATCCGATTTTGCACCGTCGGAGACAAAAATCTCATCGTCTGCAATGTCGCAGCCGCGTGCGCGGTAATCGTTCTCCGCGATGGCTGCGCGAAGGAAGTCATAGCCAAGATCCGGTGCATAGCCGCGGAAGGTTGCTCCGTTTGCCTGCTCGTCCACTGCCTTGTGCAGAGCCTCAATCACCGCTGGCGGAAGAGGCTGTGTGACATCGCCGATTCCCATGCGGATCAGCTGTGCATCCGGATGCTCGTTCTGGTAAGCCCTGGTCTTCTTCGCCACGGTGCTGAACAGATAGCTTCCCGGTAATTTCAGATTATCGCTGTTTGCTTCAAACATATCAAAACTCCTTCCTTGTCTGTAATCCTGCCTGCGCGCTTTCCTTGTCCATGCCTGTTCGCCGGATATTCTTTATAACAGAGATATCTTTGTTATAAAGAAATCTCCACGGTTCCGTCAAATACCGTTTCCGCAGGACCTGTCATATAGATATCATCTGTTACCTCATCCCACTCGATGAGAAGCTTCCCTCCGAGAAGATTTACCTCCACCTTCCGGTCGGTTTTCCCGTTCAGGACACAGGCGACTGCGGTCGCACAGCATCCCGTCCCGCAGGCAAGGGTCTCACCGCTTCCGCGCTCCCAGACACGCATGTTGACATGACCGCGGTCCATAACCTGAACAAATTCGGTGTTCGTCCGCTCCGGGAAGCAGGGATGATATTCGAACTGCGGTCCGATTTTCTCAAGGTCGAGATTTCTTATGTCTCCGTCGGCAAGAAGCTTGCCGTTTTCATCCCGAAGACCGCGGGCCTTCAGATCCTTATCCTCCACAAAGATCACATCGTGCGGATTTCCCATCGAGACGCAGGTCATTCTCCAGGTCCTGCCTGCTGCTTCGATCGGCTCATCGATCACGGGACTTTTTTCAGACAAAACAGGGATTTTCGCAGCCTCCAGAACCGGCCGCCCCATATTGACTCTTGCAGTCAACATCTTTCCGTCCCTGCAGGAAAGCTCCAGCTTCTTCACTTCTCCGAAGCTCTCCACGGTAATTTCCGTTTTCCCGTTCGTCATTCCGTGATCATAGACATACTTGCCGACACAGCGAATTCCGTTCCCGCACATGCGGCCTCTCGACCCGTCCTTGTTGTACATTTCCATTTCAAAATCCGCCTTTTCCGACGGATTGATAAAGATCACTCCGTCGCCGCCGATTCCGAAATGCAGTCTCGAGAGCTTTTTCACAAGCTCCGGTTTTCTCTCCTGCGGAAGCTTTTCCGTAAATCCATTCACATAGATGTAGTCATTCCCGCAGCCTTCCATCTTCGTAAAATGAAGCAGCATTGTTCTTCTCCTTCCCTGTGATTGCAGAATTCCGTCCAAGGTTACGGCAGATCGTTCTTCCAGAGCTCTGCACAGGCATCGCTTGGCATCCGCAGATCTCCGCGGGGCGAAACCGCAACCGAACCAACCTTCGGGCCATCCGGAAGACAGGAGCGCTTGAACTGCTGGGAAAAGAACCTGCGCATGAAGTTTTTCTCCCACTTAAGAATCGTCTCGCTGTCGTAGATACCCGCAAAGGACTGCTGTGCAATCCGGAAGATCTTCCTCGGACGATAGCCGCAGCGGAGCATGTAATAGAGGAAATAATCATGAAGCTCGTACGGACCGACCAGGTCCTCCGTCTTCTGTGAGATCTTCCCGTCCTCGGTCGGGGGAAGAAGCTCCGGGCTCACCGGCGTATCCAGCACATCCAGAAGGCAGGCGGCAAGCGCCGGCTCCTTTTCTCCGGCTGCCTCCGCGCAGCAGCGAACCAGATGAGATACCAGCGTCTTCGGAACGCCGGCATTGACGCCATACATCGACATATGGTCTCCGTTATAGGTCGCCCAGCCAAGTGCCAGCTCGGACAGATCACCGGTTCCGATGACAATTCCGTTTCTCTGATTGGCAAGATCCATCAGAACCTGCGTCCGTTCCCTTGCCTGTCCGTTTTCATAGGTCACGTCATGGAGCTCCGGATCCTGTCCGATGTCCTTGAAATGCTGCGTCACCGATGCGGCGATGCGCACCTCCTTCAAGGAGGCACCCAGCGTCTTTGCCAGCGTCAGTGCATTGTGATAGGTCCGATCCGTTGTGCCAAAGCACGGCATTGTCACCGCCAGGATATTTTCCCGCGGAAGCCCCAGAAGATCAAAAGCCCTCGCAGTCACAAGAAGTGCCAGCGTGGAATCCAGACCGCCGGAAACGCCGATCACAGCAAAAGAACAGTGAATGTGATGAAGACGCCTTGCCAGTCCTCTCGACTGGATGTTCAGGATATCCTCGCAGCGCTTCAGTCTTCCCGCCGCATCTGCCGGCACAAAGGGATGCGGATCAAACACACGCGTCAGCTCGCATTCCTGTTCCTCCATGTGCACCGGAATCCGGAGATATCCGCTCTCCTGTATCGGAAAGGAGGTCATCCGTCTCCGCTCGTAATTCATTCTCTGCACATCAAAATCTGCATAGACGATCTTGGTCTCTCCGTAGGCATTGTCAAAAATTTTCCTCTCCGCAAGAAGTGAGCCGTTCTCCAGCATCATGACACGGCCGCCGAATACAAGGTCCTGCGTAGATTCCCCGTCTCCCGAGCTTACATAGATGTAATCCGAAAGGGTTCTTGCCGAAACCGACGAGAACAGCTGTGTCCGGTAGGCATCCTTTCCCACGGTCTCGTTGGATGCCGACAGATTGACCATCAGATTCGCGCCGGCGACCGCGTGCTCAATGTGCGGTGCATGGACCGCCCAGGCATCCTCGCAGATCTCGCACGCAATGCGAAGGTCACGAACCGCATCCACCTCCAGAAGGATATGGCTGCCAAACGGAACCTCTGCTCCGTCAAAAAGGATCTCCTGTGCAGAAACAGGCCCCGGTGTGAACTGCCTCGGTTCATAAAACTCCGCATAGTCCGGGAGACATCTCTTGGGAATAAACGCAAGAATCCTTCCGTTCTGCAGAACTGCCGCCGTGTTATAAAGCTTCCCCTTCCACTCCAGCGGAAAGCCGACAAAGACCAGCGCATCCAGGCCCGTCGTTGCGTCCCGGATGACGCGCAGCGCATCCTCCGCACCGCGAAGCAGCATATCCTGCAGAAAGAGATCATTTCCCGTATAGCCTGTCACAGCAAGCTCCGGAAATGCAATCAGCTTCGCCCCGTTTCCTGCGGCCTCCCGGAGGCACCGGATCATTTCCTTTGCATTCGACTCCGGGTCCGCAATCGTCATGGCAGGCACTACCGCTGCCGCCTTGAAAAATCCATCTCTCATCTGCTGTTCCCTTCCTCCCCATTTTCCCTTCCATTCTTCGTTTCTGCTTTCAGACCAGGGAACAACTCTTCCGCCCATGACCGCAAATCTCTGAATGGAAAAAGAGGCGCAGATTCCTCTGCGCCCTCTCTGACCTGACTCTGTATAACCGGTTATCCGATTGCCGTGACTCCCGAAGCAACCGCAAAGCTTAAGACGCCCATGATGACGCCAGCAAGTGCCACGCCGCCAAGAACCGCAAGTACACTCTTCTTAAAATCCATATCCAGGAAGGATGCCGCCAGCGTTCCGGTCCATGCGCCCGTTCCGGGAAGCGGAATTCCCACAAAAAGAAGAAGCGCAATATAAAGTCCTTTTCCTGCCGTTGCCTTGAGCTTCTCTCCGCCCTTGTGTCCCTTGTTCAGGCAGAAGGAGAAGAATTTGCCGATTACCTTCTTGTCTGCGCCCCATTCCAGCACTCTTCTTGCGAAGAAGAAAATGATCGGAACCGGAATCATGTTGCCGATTGCGATGATAATATACGCCGCCAGCATGTTGAACGAAGGATCCGCTGTGTGAAACGCCTGCGCAATCGGAATTGCTCCGCGCAGCTCAATCAGCGGAACCATGGAAATCACAAAACAATAAAAGTACTTATTCAGCATTTACTATCTCCCTCAGTGCCTGCGTCACCGCAGCCATTTCTTCTTCTGTTCCGATGGTAATGCGGAGATACTCTCCGATCAAAGGCTTGTTCCAGTGGCGGACATAGATGCCGCGCTCCCTGAGCTTTTGGAACAGCTCCTCTCCGGAATGCTCCGGATGTTTTGCAAACACAAAGTTTGCTCTGGAATCCGGGAAAACAAATCCCATTTCCGTCAGATCTTTCTTGAATTTCTCTCTCGTTGCAATGATTCTGGAGGTCAGGCTCCGAAAATACGCCTCATCCTCCACCGCAGCTGTCCCCATCCGGATGGTCTGCAGATTCATTGTATAGGAATTGAAGGAAAACTTCACATCCTTCAGATAAGAAATCAGTTTCTCGTTTCCGATGGCAAATCCGATTCTGGCTCCCGCCATTGCTCTCGACTTGGAAAACGTCTGTACAACCAGAAGGTTATCATATCTGTCAATCAGAGGAAGCGCCGAGGACGCTCCGAAATCGACATAGGCCTCATCCACAATGACGACCTTGTCACGGTTTGCGGAGACAATGCGTTCGATCTCCTTCAAAGGAAGCTCGACTCCCGTGGGTGCATTGGGATTCGGAAAAATAATCCCGCCGACCTCCTCGCCCTTTCCTGCAAAGGAAGGAGAGTTCGGAATATAGTTCTCCGGATCGATCGTAAAGTCCTCCCGAAGAGGAACCATGGTATACGGAATCCGGTAGAGATCCGCCCATACATCGTAAAAGGAATATGTGATGTTCGGGAACAGGAGCTTCTTTCCTGCTGTAAAGAACGTGAGAAACGACATGGACAGCACATCGTCCGATCCGACTCCCACAAAAACCTGCTCCGGCTGT
>Ga0129314_1000202_pt1 | contig 73002 bp, 67 predicted proteins | sample O1111metagenome_FD_94431 | JGI IMG/M metagenome (GOLD analysis project Ga0129314, IMG submission 94431) | Orangutan individual fecal microbial communities from fecal samples from Wisconsin, USA - O1111 metagenome | ecosystem: Host-associated > Mammals > Digestive system > Large intestine > Fecal... | reverse complement strand
TTTAAAGGACTGGGAATTCCATGGAGATTTCTGGGCCCCGGACCTGTATACCATGCATGAGATGCCGGATCTGTTCCGGATCGGTGACTGGTGGTACCACATCATTTCCGAGTACAGTGATAAGAACAAGATCGTTTACAGGATGGCTAAGAGCATCCACGGGCCATGGATCGCACCGGTGGATGATGCATTTGACGGAAGGGCATATTATGCGGGAAGGACATTCTGCCTGAATGGACAGAGGATCCTTTTCGGCTGGGTGCCTACCAAGGAGAACTGTGACGACAGGGGGAATTTTGAATGGGCAGGCACTTTTATGGCCCATGAGATCTATCAGAGAGAGGACGGAACACTGGGAGTCAAAGTGCCGGAACCGGTGTGGAACGTATTTAATACAGCAGAACCGGTGGCGGACTGTATCATGGATTCGCCGTCCAGGCGCAGTACGTACACGGCAGCGGAACACACAGGCGATCTGTTCCGGTTTGAGGCGGACGTGGAATTTGGGCAGGGGACCCGCTCCTTCGGCATCCGGCTTTATGAAAATGAAGATACGGAGGAAGGATATCAGTACATATTCCATGTGGGGGAAAACAGGTATGAGTTTGAAAAAAATCCCAACTGGCAGTGGCCCGCCCACATGAATATGGGCCTTTTGCGCCCCATTAAGCTGGAAGCGGGCAGAACCTACCACATCAGGATGATCGTGGATGACACCATAGCCACCCTGTATGTGGATGGGGTTGCGCTAAATGCCAGATTTTATACAAAGCCGGGCGAAGCAGTGAAGCTGTTTGTCACGGACGGAACCCTGAAGGCAACAAATATTTCCTGGGCAAAGGGGATGAAGGAATGATATTGGAGAACCGGAGACAGGGACACATCGGGCTGGCGACAAACGACCTGGAAAAGGACAGGGAGTGGTATATAAGTCTCGGCTTCAGGGAGACGGGCAGTTTTCTCACCCCGGCCGGGGAAAAGGTATGTTTCCTGGACAATGGGTACACGGTCTATGAGATGTACCAGCCATGCCGTCCTGTGGCGGGATCGGCGGCGGGAAAGATCGACCACCTGTCCTTTGTGTCCCATGATATAGAAGCGGATTATAAGACAGCGCTGGAACAGGGCTATCAGATCTGCACCAACGGCATTGAGCAGATTGAAACCTTTTGGAAAAAGGGGATACGGTATTTTAAGCTGGAAAGCCCCACAGGGGAAATGATAGAATTCTGCCAGATTCTGTAAGGGTAAGCACATACAGGAGGGGGATGTGTATGAACGCTATATTTGGTGCCAATGGATACCTGACCACTTTGTTGGAACGGACGGGGATGATGATCAAACTGAATCTGATCACGATTTTGTTTTCACTTCCGGTTGTAACTGCCGGGGCGGCAGTTACAGCCATGAATTATGTTTCCATGAAGATCGACAGGGGGGAGGAGGGATACATCCTGAAGGATTTTTTCAGGGCGTTTTCCCTTAATTTAAAACAGGCCTCATCTATCTGGATTTTCATGCTGGGTTGGATTATAATAAATCTCATCAGTGTGAGAATGATAGGGACCAGCGGGCTGACATTCCCCAAGGCAGGTATCTGCGCATGGGGTGTTCTGAACCTGACAATTACGATCGTCCTGGTTTATGCATTTGCTGTCCTGGCACGGTTTGAGGAGCCAAATGCAATGATCCTGAGACATGCCTTTGTGCTGGCCTTTTATCATATTCCGTATACGGTTGCAATTATGATGGCTCTTGTGCTGCCTGTGGTTTTCCTGTCTCTGTTCCCCCAATGGTTTCTGCTGCTTTTTATCTGCGGATTCTCTTTGCCGGCAATGATCTCAGCCCATTTTTTTAACCGTATGTTCCTGAAATTTGAAAGAGTATGAAGGCGGAGAAGGATATGGCCCTTAAAAACCTGTCCATGCGCAACCGGGTATTTCTCTATTTCTCAGCAATTATGGCAGTGTTTACCGCGCTGTCCGGGATGGTGACGTACAAACTGGCCGAGAATATATTGATGGAAAAGACCATTAACCAGACAAGCGAGACCATTCTCCAGATGTCTGACACATATGACTTTTATATGAAGGGAATGAAGGACAGCCTAGCCTGGGTCTGCAATTCCGAGGTACTTCAGGAAGAATTGTGCAATGGTGTGGTCAACAGAAATGATGACTACACCAGTTATGACAGCAACATACGGATCATTGAACGGATGATCGTCCAGGCGTATTACAGCTACAGCGTCAGCGAGATTGCTGTTTACAGTAATGAAGGGGATGCGTTCCTGGTCCCGTTCAGGGAGACGGGGATCGATATAATGCCCCGGGAGCTTCATGAGACCGCAAAACAGGGTAAGGGAAGGCCTGTTATTGTAAATGACAGCGGCCGGGAGGACAGCTTTCTGGTGGTCAAGCAGATCAAGGATTCCCTGACCATGGAAGACCTGGGCGTGGCCGTCATGGGACTCAGAAAGGATTATCTAAAGAGCCTTACCAACAACGCTGATTTTTCCTCCAAGGGCACCATCATGCTGCTGGATGAAAAAAAGGAAAGTTTATTTAATGATGGAAGGTTTGATGGTGCAGATAAATTGACCGGGAAAATGACTGGATTCAGCGGATATTTTCCTTATGAGACAAATGGCGGGCAGTATGTGGCCATCTATCACCAGTCGGATAATACCAACTGGACCACCATTGGCCTGGTTCCCATGGTAGTGCTGATGGAACAGCTGGCACCCTTTAAGATCCAGGCGTTTCTGCTGATGATCGTATTTCTGCTGATCTCCCTTGCGGCGGCCAAGGCACTTGCGGACCGGATGATCCGCCCTGTGGAGGATATGTCCAGGGCGCTGGTAAAGTTTGCCGAGGGTGATTTTTCAGTGCGGATCGCAGAATACAGTGAGGATGAGATGGGGAAGCTGGGGCATGTTTTTAATGAGACCATCCGCCAGGTGGAAGGGCTGATCGACACTGTGGTGGAGAGCAAGAGCCTGGAAAAGGAACTGGAGTTCCAGGCCCTGCAGGCTCAGATCAATCCCCATTTCCTGTACAATACCATGGATATCATCAACTGGATGGCCTACGAACATAAGGAGACGGAGATCTGTAACATGGTTCAGTCCGTCAGCCGCCTCATGCGCCTGAGCATCAGCCATAAAGCCGGAAACCTGACGCTGGAACAGGAGATCAGCTATATCAGGGATTATCTTTACATTCAGAAGGTGCGCTATGGGGAGCGTCTGGAGGTGCTGTACCAGATCCATGAGGAAGTAAATAAGCAGGTGATCCCCAAGTTCACCATCCAGCCATTGGTGGAGAATTCCATTGTCCACGGACTGGAGGGAAGCGATGGGAAGTGTCTGGTGCTCATCTCAGCCCGCAGACGCGGTGAAACGGTGGAGATCCTTGTGAAGGATACAGGAAGGGGGATCGATGATGAACGTATGAGGGAGCTGCGGGATCCCCAGGAGATAAAGACCTCCTCCAGCAGCCCTCATGCCCATATCGGACTTTATGCGGTTGACCAGAGGATCAAATATCTGTTTGGGGTCCAGTATGGGCTGACCATCCAATCCAGGCAGGGGGAGGGGACTGCCATAACCATAAGGATACCTTTTACGGATGGAAAGGACCTGGATCTGAGCTATGGGGAGGTGATGAGGAGAAGGCATGAAGAGACTCAGGGTAATGATATTGGATGATGAGGAGCGCATTCTCCATGGGCTGGAACGGTTTGACTGGGAAGCCCATGGCTGCGCATTGTCTGCCAAGGCAAAGAACGGGGCAGAGGGTCTGGAAAAACTGGAGGAGGCCCGGCCGGATATTATTGTCAGCGATATTAAGATGCCGGTCATGGGCGGGCTGGAGTTTGCAAAGGAGGCCAGGAAACGGCTGCCAGAAGTGCAGATCATTCTTTTGACTGGTTACGATGAATTTGAATATGCCAAATCCGCCATTGGAATAGGGGTGCGTGAATATCTTTTAAAGCCCTTGAATTTTGCAGAGCTGTCCGGCCTGCTGAAACGCCTCTGTAAGGAACATGAGGATGCCAGACTAAAGGAGCAGAAGCTGGCAGAGTTCATGGAGCGTTACCGCATCGCAACACCGGTCATACGGCAGCAGTATGTGGGGGACCTGGTAAGGGGCAACATACGGGACCGGAAGGAAATCGAAAAGCGTATGGAATCCATTGACGTGACCATTGAGAACTATGTGTGCGTTAAGGCAAGGGTATATAAGAGCAGGCCCATGGAGAGCTGGCTGCGGGAATTTGCGGTCATGAACATGGCGGAATCCATGGCATGCGGATATTGCCAGGACCTGCTTACCTGCATGGACGGAGCGGATTATTGTCTGGTGGTAATCTTTGGAGAGGGTGAGAGTGAAAGACGGTGTGCGGATACATGTGTAAAATTCTGCGAGGAATTGCAGAAAGCAGTGGGAAGCACCCTGGGAGAGGAAAACTGCTTTGGAATCTCCCTGACAGACCGCAATCCATGTAATATTCCCCATTTGATGGAGGAAGCCTCTGCGGCCTGTGATCAGAGCTCGTTTTTGGGAAATGACAGCATTGTCCAGTACGCGGATATCCGGAACAGGCAGAATGACTGGAAAACCTCAGATGGACAGAAGAGAAGGATCAACACCCTGGTGTCCACCGGAGATATTGACGGGATCGAGGAGATGGTACGATCCATATTTGGCCAGGATGAGGATTGGGGGGATGGGGTTCGGATCCGCGCCATGGACCTGCTCTGTTCCCTGATCCTGTATTCAGAGCCGGGAAAAGCGGCTAATACAGCCAAGCTGCTTCACGAGAGCACGGAGCGGATTTACGGAGCCAAGAATGCCGGGGAAGTTAAACGGTATGTGTTGAAGCTCCTGGTCATACTGGCCAACAGCAATAAGGAGAGGACCAATGATAAGAACCAGTCCTTTGTGGGAAGCATGCTGGGATATCTGGAACTGCACTACAAAAACGACATTTCCCTGGATGAACTGGCGGATGAATTCCACGTGAGCAAAAACTATGTTACCCGCCTGCTCAAGCGGTATACGGGCAAAAGCTTTTCTGAGAATGTGCTGCGGATCAGGATGAATAAGGCGGTGGAGCTTATAACATCAACGGATTACAGTATTTCCAGGGTTGGGGATCTGGTGGGATATCATGATACCAGCTATTTTATCCAGGTGTTTAAGAAGCAAATGGGGGTAACTCCCAATGATTATAAACGGTTGTATTAGATTTATAGGACTGAAGGAATAAGGGGTGCTGCGGCGATGGTTCTTACCATCCTGCAGCACCCCTTATTCCTTTAACTTATGGTCCAGCCAGTTCCTGTCAACTTCAAGGATCATGGCAGCCTCGTCCAGATCATGGGAATGCTCCAGCACCTCCCTGATATACTGTTTTTCAAATTCATCCGCCGCTGTTTTCAGGGGCTTGAACTGCAAAGCAGATAGGGAGCCGGATGAGCAGGTGGAAAAATGATAATTTTCCCGCAGCAGATCCTCGGTTATGACTGGCGCATCCTCCAGTACATAAAGCTTTTCCATGAAATTCTGTATTTCCCTGACATTGCCCAGCCATTCCTGATCCAGGAGGAAATCCATGGCCCGGGCGGTAAAGGTTTTTTCACATCCGTACATCTGCCCAAAGTGACAGGAAAGGTATTGGATCAAGCCGCATATATCCTTCCTGCGCTGAGAGAGGGGAGGGATGTCAAAACAGACCACATTCAAACGGTAATACAGATCCAGCCTGAATGTACCAAGCTTTATCATGCGGGGCAGATCTCGGTTGGTAGCGGCAATGATCCGTATGTTGACAGCAGTGTTTTCCGTTGAACCAAGGCTTCTTACGCTGTGTTCCTGGACCACCTGGAGAAGCTTAGTTTGGAGTCCCGGATCCAGTTCGCCGATCTCATCCAGGAACAGGGTGCCCCCGGCCGCCTCTGCCACCAGCCCCCGCCGTCCTCCCTGGCTGCTGCCTGTAAAAGCCCCGTCTTCATATCCAAAAAATTCTGATTCAAACAATTCTCCAGGCACTGCGCTGCAGTTCACATGGACAAAGGGAGCGTCTGCCCGCGGGCTGTGGCAGTGGATGAACTTTGCCAGGCAGTCCTTACCTGTGCCTGAATCTCCCACGATCAATATATTGGCATCCGTTGGCGCAATGCTCAGCGCATCTGAATATAATCGGACCATACTGCTGTCACATGCAATGATTCCCTGGTTTTTAAGATAATCAGTAAAATTTTCCATATGTTACCTTTCATCCTTTGCTAATGCTGCATTTACCGGAATTTACACAATGCAGTGCTAGATACTATATTTCTTCCGCTTTTTGGACAGGGTGGAAATGTCTATGCCCATGGCTTCAGCGGCTGCTGTTGTGGTCTTATACTGTTTTAACGCCTCGCGGATCAGGCGCTTTTCCAGCAAGGCGGTGGCGTTCTTCAGATTGAGGTTGAGAGGATCCATATCCGCCATGATGCCCAGAACACTGTTGGCAGCCGGCGATATAAGGGAGGAGGGCAGTTCGGACAGGGTGATGATATCATTGGTGCCAATGACCACCAGACTTTCCACCAGGTGCATCAGTTCCCTGATATTGCCTGGCCAGTCATGGTTCATCAGCACATCCATGGCAGAGGAATCCATGGTTTTGCGGGCGGAATATTTTTGGTTGAACCGGTCCAGGAATACATTGACTAAAAGCGGGATCTCCACCCTGCGTTCCCTCAGCGGCGGGATCTCCACGGTCACCACATTGAGCCTGTAATACAGGTCCAGGCGGAATCGTCCCTCCTTTACCATCTGCTCCAGGTTGCGGTTGGTGGCTGCAATGATGCGGATGTCCAGAGGGACCGTCTTGGCGGAACCAATGCGGCGCACGCTGCGCTCCTGGACCACCTGCAGGAGCTTGGCCTGGATATCCAGCCCCAGTTCGCCGATCTCGTCAAGAAAAAGAGTCCCTCCGTTGGCCAGTTCGATCAGTCCGATCTTTCCTGTTTTGGAAGCGCCTGTAAATGCACCGGGTTCATATCCGAACAGTTCGCTCTCAAACAGGCTTTTGGGAATAGCTCCTAGATTTACATGAATAAAATTGCGGTCCTTCCGGCTGCTGATGGAGTGGATGAATTTGGCATATACATCCTTCCCCACTCCCGATTCTCCCAGGATCATCACCGAGGTGGTGACAGAGGCCAGCCTGGAAGCTATCTTATAGATCTGTTTCATCTTAATATCTGAGACAATGATATCCTTGGAGAGCAGGGAGGAGGTAAGGATCTCGTTTAACTGGGATTCCAGGGCCAGGTTCCTTGCGTTTAACTGGTGCAGTTCAGACTGCATGCGGATGGATTCACTGCAGTTGGTCACGGAATAAACAAGATACTCAATGGTACCAGACCCTGAAAAAACAGGAGTCAGGGTGGTGGCGATAAAATCTTCGCTGGGATAGGTGACAATGGTGGTCAGCTCGCTTTTGGATTCCAAAACCTGGTCCACCATGACAGGGCCGTAGAGAGTGACCAGCTTTTTCCGGGAAATGATCCGTATGTCCTGCCCTATAAAATCCCTGACATCGAAACCGGCCATCATGCTGTAATACTGGTTGCCCCAGAGAATACGCCCATCCGCATCTGTTATGATGATCCCCAGCTTGCAGTGATCCAAAAGATAAAACAGGGTATTCATATCAAGATTCTTCATTTCAGGATTTTTCGTTTCAGGATTTTTCACAGCCAACCTCCGATTTTCCACATATTGTCTGCTTATAAAGATAGAACATGAATAAATATTTGACAAGCTTTTTTTGGATAAAAATTCTTAATAGAAATACAAAAGAAAAACTATTTGTGCATTATGACGATATGGTGTCTTGAAAAAAATCAAGTTTCCCGTAAAAAACATAGCAGGATTTTAGAAAAAAATCAACATTTTACGCAAGTTATTTTTTCGGACAATAAAATAAATTAACCTAAAAAAATAATAACTATTTTTTTGAAATTTTATTATCACTGTATTTATAAGGTTTTCTCCGGGTTTCAACCGATTTTTCCCTGCCTGTTTCCGGGCTGAAATGTGCTTTTTTAAAAAAACAGGAAAGAAAATTGCTATATATTTTGTCAGAGAGTAAAAAAGGCAGCAGCCTCGGTTTAATCCGAGATTGTTAAATTTTTTGCAAACATATTTACCATTAAGGAGGGGCTTATGAACAAATATTTTTTAACCGAGGATCAGCTGATGATCCAGGAACTGGCAAAAAAATTTGCCGATGAGGTGGTGGCGTCCACAGTGACCGAACTGGACGAAAAGCACGCATTTCCCATGGAAGAGGTAAAGCAGTGTGCGGAAATGGGATTCTTAGGAGTATGTGTGCCTGAAGAGTACGGCGGCGCAGGCCTGGACCACTTAAGCGATGTGCTGGTGATGGAGCAAATCGCCCGCCATTCCTCCTCGCTGGCCTCCATCATCGATGCCCATGCATCCCTTGGAAGCATGCCGATCCTCATGGCGGGTACAAAAGAGCAGAAGGAAAAATATCTGACACCGGCAGCCACCGGTGAAAGCCTGTGCGCATTTGCACTGACAGAACCGCAGTCAGGTTCAGATGCGGCACAGATCCGCACCACAGCCGTGCTGGACGGTGATGAGTGGGTGATCAACGGCTCCAAAGCGTTTATCACCAACAGCACCTATGCATCCACCTTTCTGGTGGCGGTTAAGACCGACCTGGAAGCAAAGGGAAGCCGGGGCATCTCCATTATCCTTGTTCCGGCAGGAACCCCGGGCTTTGAGGTGGGCAAGCCGGAGGAGAAGATGAGCAACCGCAGTTCCTATTCCTGTCCTCTTTCCTTTACGGATGTAAGGGTTCCCAAGGAGAATCTGGTGGGTGAGCTTAACAGGGGATTCCCGATCTTCATGAAGTGTGTGGATGACGGCCGTGTGGCAATCTCCGCAGTGGCGGTGGGAATGGCCCAGGGCGTTTTGGAGCGGGCAGCCAGGTATTCCAAGGAGCGTGTAACCTTCGGACATCCCATCTGTGAGAACCAGGCCATCGCCTTTAAGCTGGCGGAAATGGCAACCGAGATCGAGGTGGCAAGGGCCATGATGTACAATACGGCCCGTATGAGCGACAATGGGATCCCATTCAGCAAGGAAGCAACCATGACCAAGATGTTCTGCTCTGAGATGTGCGTAAGGGTCTGCGATATGGGCCTGCAGATCATGGGCGGATACGGACTTTGCAACGAGTACGAGGTGGAGCGTTTCTACCGCGATGCCAAGCTTTTGACCATCGGAGAGGGAACCTCAGAGATCTGCCGCATGGTAGTTGGAAGACATGTGCTAAAGGAATATTGATCACAGGAGGATTTTTTAATGAAACGTTCATTTTTATACCTGAGTGAGTTTCAGGCGGGAGATAAGTTTACAACCCTTTCAAGAACCGTCACAGAGACGGATGTGGTGCTGTTTGCAGGGATCACAGGGGACAACAACCCGATCCATACGGACAGGACCTATGCGGAGAGCCTGCCTTTTAAGAGCAGGATAGCCCACGGCCTTCTGGGCGCGGGAATTGCAACCGGGCTTTGGGGCCGCATGGGACTGGTGGACGGTTCCGCCATCGCTGCCCTCAGCACGGAGTGGAAATTTGTGGGAGCCATCAAGATCGGTGATACCATCCACTGTGAGGTGGAGGTGCTGGAGGCAAAACAGTCCAAATCCAAACCGGACCGCGGCGTGCTGAACATACAGTATACCATCATCAACCAGAACGGTCAGGTATGCCAGGTGGGAAGTATGGCAACCATGCTGTACTGGAGCGGTTCGGAGGACCGTTAAAAGAAGAAATAGAGAAAGAATACAGAGTAAGAAAACAGAGAGGAAGGGATGATCAAATGGAGATCAGAAGATATGACCGCAAGATCGCAGTGGTAACAGGAGCAGCTAATGGAATCGGACGATCCATGGTGAAGCGGCTGGTGGAGGAAGGCGCCAAGGTGGCTGCCCTGGATATTGATATGGAGGCAATGGAGAAGGAATATGAGGGACAGGAAGATATCTTTCCGGTGTTCTGTGACGTGTCGGAAAAAAACTCTGTGGACGGGGCCGTTGCAAAGGTGCTGGAACATTTCGGAAGAATCGATGTGCTGTTCAGCAACGCGGGGATCATCGGACGCCAGAGTCTGCTGGACACCACCGAGGAGTCTTGGCGCAAGGTGATCGACATTAACTTAAACGGCATGTTCTTTGTGAACCAGGCAGTGCTTCGTTCCATGGTGGAGAAGAAAATCAAGGGATCGGTCGTCAATACCAGTTCCATCGCATCCGCTACGGTTTCCACCAACACAGGCGCTTACAGTGCCAGCAAGGGCGGCGTGACCCAGTTCACCAAATGGGCAGCCCTGGAGATGGCGCCCCACGGAATCCGCGTCAACGCGATTGGGCCGGGAACCAGCGTGACAAGGATCACGGAAGGCACACGCTTTAACCCGGAGAGAAATGAGAAATTCCTGCGCAACATCCCCATGGGACGGTACGGAGAGCCGGAGGAGGCAGCTGCCGCAGCTCTTTACCTGGGAAGCGAGGATGCCAGTTATATCACAGGCGTTACACTTCTGGAAGACGGAGGTTTCTCACTGTTCTAACCCGGGGAACGGTTAAGCATACTGGTATCAGCATAGCGGTATCAACACACAGGAAAGGCGGATACAGATACATGAATTGGAAAGAAAAATATGCAGACAGGATTTGTACGGCGGCAGAGGCGGTTGCCAATGTAAGATCCGGTGAAAAGATCATCTTCGGTGACTGGGTGAGCGAGCCTCCAGCACTGGTGGATGCACTGGTGAATCGGTCGAATGAGCTTAGGGGAGTGGAGATCATACACGGCATGAGCCCTGGTCCCAACGCCTATGCGGCGCCTGAATATGCGGGGATTTTCCATCACACATCCCTGTTTATCGGGCCAAAGACACGTAAGGCCTACGCACAAAAGCGGATCGATTACATAGGGGGCACCACCTTCAGCCGATGGCCCGACATGTTTGCAAAGAACCCGGATTTGAATCCCCACTGGGCGTTTATCCAGGTATCGGAGCCGAATGAGGACGGAATGTGCAGTTTCGGCAACGCATGCTGCTTCTCAGAACCCGCGGCCAGGACAGCCGACCGCATCATTGCGCAGATCAATCCGAAAATGCCGACTCTGGGGGGAAAGAAGATCTCCCTGGACAGGATGGATTATATTGTTCCGGCAGAGTCCCCTCTCTACACCATCGGACGGGCGGAAATAGACGCAAAGACACAGACCATTGCCGACTATGTGGCGGAGCTGGTAGAGGACGGTGCAACCCTTCAGCTGGGGATCGGCGCACTGCCGGATGCCATTGCAAGAAACCTGATGGACAAAAAGGACCTGGGCGTACACTCCGAGACACTGACCGAGGCCATGATGGAACTGGTGCAGGCCGGTGTGATCAACAACAGCAGAAAGACCCTGAATCCGGGGATCTGCATCGGCGCCCAGGCAGCCGGTTCTGAACGTTTTTATGAGTTTATCGACCATCATCCGTTGTTTGCCGTTTATCCCGTGGATTATGTCAATGATCCGTACGTAGTGGGACAGAACTACAAACAGACCTCCATCAATTCCTGCATGGAGGTGGATCTAAAAGGTCAGGTCAACTCCGAGACAGTGGGCGGACGTCAGTACAGCGGAATCGGCGGCCAGCTGGACCATGTGAGAGGTTCACAGCTGTCCGAAGGAGGAAAGTCCATCCTGGCTCTGAATTCCACGGCAAAGAACCATACGATTTCCAAAATCGTGCCCTACTTTGCACCGGGGAACATAACCACAATCTCCAGATACGATGTACAGTACATTGTGACGGAATACGGCGTTGCTGATCTGAAGTATAAGACAGAACGCCAGAGAGCGGAAGCACTCATTGCCATTGCCCATCCGAAATTCAGGGATGAACTTAAGGCTAAGGCGGCGGAAATGGGAATTTTGTAAGCAGGAGACAGGCAATGACCATAAAAAAACAAAAGAATCGCAGTGTGATACTAAGTGCACTGTTTGTCAATGCATTCTGCTGCGGAGGCGTATATGCATGGAGTGTGTTCTCCGAGTCCCTGGCCCAATACCGTAACTGGGATTACGGCCAGGTGACACTGGCATATTCACTGATGTCGCTGATGCTTTCGCTTTTTGGGATCGCAGGCGGCAAGATCCTGGATAAGTTCGGACCGAAAAAGCTGATGCTTGCAGCCAGCGTTATGTGGGGCGGAGGATGGTTTCTCACCGGTTGCGTGAGCCAGCTGTGGCAGCTTTACCTGGTATTCGGAATCATGACCGCGGTAGGATCCGGTATGGCCTACAATCCCAGCATCACCACAGCCGTGCGGTGGTATCCGGATAAAAAGGGATTTGCGTCAGGGCTTATTACCGGAGCGACCGGGCTCTCATCCCTGGTGGTTGCACCGGTGGCTAATATGCTCCTTGAGCGGTACAATGTGTCCGTGGCTTTCCGGATCATAGGGGCCGAGTTCCTGCTTCTCATGTTCTGTGCCAGCCTTTTAACGGATACACCGGAGCCGGGCTGGATGCCGGATGGCTGTCAGGCCAAAGGGGCGGTATCCACAGGCACATCCGCAGACTATACCTGGAAGGAAATGTTTGGTGACAAACGATTTTACCTGATCTGGCTGGCGTTTTTAGGGGGCTGTGTATCCGGCCTTATGCTGATCGGACACGCATCTACCATAGGCAGGGAGGTTGCCGGTATCAGCAGCGGCGAGGCTGCTCTGCTGGTGGGTATCATGGCAGTGGCCAATTTCCTGGGCCGTATGCTCATGGGCGCTTTATCGGACCGGACCGGCCGCTACCAGACCATTATGTTATCCCTGGGAGCCAGCACAGTGGGAATGATCGTATTATCCCAGGCAAAGGGGTTTGGAATATTTGTATCGGCACTGATCCTGCTGTGTATCTGCTTTGGCGGTGTGCTGTCCGTATTCCCCAATATTGTGTCAGAGAACTTCGGGCTTAAAAATATGGGGATCAATTACGGGATCGTGTTTACCGCATATGGGATCGCCGCGATCATCGGGCCCATGACCGCATCCGCGGTCAAACATGCCAGCGGTTCCTACCAGGCTGCTTTTATCATCGCCGGAGTGTTCGCTGCCGCAGCCTTTGTGCTGATATATATCATTTATTATTTGGCAAAGAAAAATACTGTAAAATAGCAGAGGGAGAAAAATATGGGTGTATTGTTAGCGTTTGCTCTTCTTGTGATCTTAATGTATAAAAAGGTCCCGATCATTGTTGCTGCGCCGGTGTGTGCGGCTCTGATGGCACTTTTGTCCGGTCTCAATGTGCTGGGAACACTGACCGGAGATTATATGGACGCCATGGTTGGGTTTATCAAATCCTACTTTATCCTGTTTCTTATCTGCGCGATCTTCGGACGCATCATGGACGTGTCCGGCGCAGCTTATTCCATCGGCAACTGGCTGGGGTCCAGGCTGGGCTCCAAGTACGCCATCTGGGGCGTGAGTGTTGCTGCATTTGTTCTTACATACGGCGGCGTGTCCTGTTTCGTGCTTGTATTTGCAATCTATCCCATTGCACTGGTGCTGTTTAAGGAAGCCAATATCAGCCGTAAGCTGATTCCGGGCGCCATTGCAGCCGGAGCGTTTACCGCACCCAACATCCTGTGGGGTTCACCTGGCCTTTGTAACGTAATCCCCACCACTTATCTGGGAACCACGGTTAAGGCAGCTCCCCTTGTAAGCGTGATCTGTGCTATTTTCTTTTATCTGGTTTCCAACATATACCTGATCCTGGAGAACAGGCGTATGCAGAAAAAGGGCGAATGTTTCATAGCAACGGAGAAAATCTCCAGGCTTTTAAGGGAGAGTGCGGCAAAAGAAGCCATCAATCCGATCATAGGTCTGATCCCCATTGCCGTGATCATCGTGGTTTTAAACGGACTTAACATGGACGTAAACATTGCCATGCTGTGCGGTGTGATCGCAGGCTACATTCTGTTCTGGAAGAATATCAATGACAAGATGGACACCCTGGTTGTAGGCGCCCAGAATGCCATCGGCTCTATTATGAACACATCCACGGCTGTTGGTATCGGCGGCGTGGCAAAGATAACCTCCACTTTTACAAGTCTGGTCAACTGGGTATCCACCTTCAGCGGCTCCCCCCTGATCTCCTGGGCGGTAGCTGTAACCGTTATATCCGGCGCCTGCGGTTCCGGTTCCGGCGGCGTGGCGCTTGCCTGCTCCACACTGGCCGACAAGTATCTGGCAATGGGTGTCAATCCTGAGATCCTGCACCGTATTTCCAGCTGTGCCTGCATTGTACTGGATTCCCTTCCGTGGAACGGCGTTATGATCACCACCATGGCTGCCTGCGACCTGACCCATAAAGAGGCGTATAAGCACCTGTTTATGATCACGGTTGTGCTGGCATTCGTCAACCTTTGCTTGTGCGTGGGCCTTGGACTTATCCTGTATTAAAAATATCCTAAAAAAGGAAGATAAGATGAAAGCTTTAGAGGAACGCCGGAAGAAACTCCTGGCCCGCTATCCGCAGTGGCGGAATATGACGCTGTATGAAGGATTTGCGTTCAAAGCGGCCCAGTGTCCGGACCGTGTGTTTTTTGTGGTGGAGGGGAAATACTGCACCTATGCAGAGGTCCTCAAGGAAGCAGACCGCATAAGCGCCGCTCTCTGGTCCATGGGACTGCGGGAAGGAGGCTGCGCGGCTGTTGCCCTAAGCAACCGGATTGAATTTGTAACAGTAACATTTGCCCTGGCTAAAATAGGGGCGGTAAAGGTGCCTGTGAACCGCAATGCCTGCCCTCGGGAGCTGGAGTTTATCCTGGGGCAGACAGAGGCCGGGTTCCTGATCACGGAACGGCCTGTGGACACGGGGGGTGCGGATGTATGCCCGGGGCTGCGCCATATCATCTGCCTGGATGGCGGCGGTAAAAGGGGCGGCCGCAACCTCTCGTGGGAGGACTTTCTGGAACAGGGAAATGGATGCGGGGAGCAGGATGAAAACCAGAAATTGGACCGTTTACGGGAACCGGAAATCTTCCGGGATGCGGATGGTGTCTGCGATATCATCTACACCTCGGGAAGCACGGGGCGGCCGAAGGGAGTGATGCTCACACATGACATGCTGTGGCGCAGCGCATTTGCCAGCTGCGTGAACAGGGGATATGAGAGGGGACGCAGGATCTATGTCCCTCTGCCCCTGTTCCATGTGTACGGTTATGTGGAGGGGCTTTTAGCGGCTGTACTGGCGGAGGGAAGCATTTTGATCACCAGGGGAAAATTCCAGGTGGAAAAGGCGCTGGGGGCCATGGAATTGTACGGGGCCAATGACATTTTAAGCGTGCCCTCCATCATGATGAAGATCCTCCAGCATCCGTCTCTGGACAGGTACAATCTGAAGGAGCTTCACGGAGTCTACTGTTCCGCTTCCATCTGTCCTAAATGGGTGTGGAAGGCCATACGGGAAAAGCTGGGGGTACGGGAAGTGATCACAGGATATGGGATGACTGAGGTCAGCGGCGCATCCATGCAGACTGCCCCGGATGATGACAATGCTGTTCTTGCCGGCCGGGTGGGAAAGATCCTCTACGGAGGTCCGGCCGGTGATGAGCGTCTGGGCGGCAATGTGATCGAGTATAAAGTAATTGATGAAAACGGCGGGGAGCTGCCCCAGGGCGGCTGCGGCCAGCTGCTGTGCAGAGGTCCCATTGTGACTTTGGGGTACTACCGGGACGAGGAAGCCACGGCGCTGTGCTTTGATGCGGACGGATGGCTGAAAACCGGGGATGTGGGATATTTCGATGAAAACGGATACCTCAAATTCCTGGGACGCTGCAATGATATGTATAAGATCAACGGGGAAAATGTCTCCCCCCAGTACCTGGATAAGATCATATCCAAGTGCGGACATGTGGTGACGGTGGAGACCGTGGGCGTGCCGGATGAGAAGCTGGGATGGATCGGCGCTGCTTTTGTGGATGCGGGCTGTCCGGACCAGGAGACAAAGGACATGATCATGGAGTATTGTAAGGAAAATCTGGCTCCCTATCAGATGCCCCGTTACTTTTTCTTTACGGACAGCAGTACCTGGCCCCATACCACCACGGGGAAGGTTCAAAAATATAAGCTTCGGGATATGGCAAGGAAGCTGATGGAGGAAGAGAATGGCAAGGTTTGAACATGTGTCCGGTCATACGGGATGCCTGTACCTGCGGGGGAACTGCATTCCTGTGTACCGTCTTTCAGAATCAGAATGGATCCTTATTGATTCCGGTTCCCGGTATGACAGGGAAGAGCTGCTTCACTATCTGGAGGAACATGGGATCCGGGTCAATGCAGTGCTTACCAGCCATGCCCATTACGACCATGTGGGGAACCACCGGGCGCTTAAAATCCAATACGGATGTGAATGTATCATGACTGCCTTCGATGGGGGGGCAGTCCGTGATACGGTATCTTTAAAGGCCTGCTTTTACTCCTGCACGGAGTCGGAGATCAGGCGGGGTTTTTCAGACATGGTCTGCAGGGCGGACCGGATCCTTGGAGGCGGGGAAGAGGAGGTTGTGGTATCAGGCGCCCGCTTTAAGGTCCTTGACCTGCCGGGACATGCGGCCAGCCAGGTGGGCTTTGTGACGCCGGATAACGTGACGTACCTGGGAGACTGCCTGCTTGGCATACCGGAGGTAAACCGGGAAAAGATCGTCTATATGCTGGACTGGATCAGAGCGCTGGATACCATGAAAGAGGCAGAGGGGTATGACGGTACTCCCTGCATTCTGTCCCATTATGGAGTGTATACAGATATAAAGACCGTATCAGCGGCCAATGTCAGGGCCTTTGAGAAGGTGCTGGGGAGCATGAGGAAGATTCTCACGCCGGAATTCTTTCTGGAAGAGATGGTGAAACGGGCAGTCTCCCATTTTGATATACCGGTCCGGAGTTTTCCCAAGGCGCGGCTGATGGAGCGGATGGTCCGTTCCCTTTTGGAATATATGGCAGAGGCAGGCGAACTGAATCTGGATATAAAGGATGGAATAATCGTATATACACGGCATGAATATGTATAAAAAAATGAGAATTAAGAGGTGAATCGTATATGAATATATTAGTTTGTATCAAACAGGTGCCGGACACAACGGAGATCAAGATCGATCCGGTGACCAACACACTGATCCGTGCAGGCGTTCCAAGTATTGTGAATCCCTTTGACGCATATGCGCTGGAGATCGCAGCCAGAATCAAGGATGTGACTCCCGAAACAAAGATTACCCTGCTGTCCATGGGACCGGATCAGGCCAAGGCAGCGTTAAAGGAATGCCTGTCCGTGGGCGGCGACAAGGCATATCTTGTCAGCGACCGTGCTTTCGGCGGCGCCGATACCCTGGCAACCAGCTATACCTTAAAGACCGCAATCCAGAAGCTGGAGGAGACGGAAGGCAGATTCGATATCATTTTCTGCGGCAAACAGGCCATTGACGGCGATACGGCCCAGGTGGGACCGGAGATCGCGGAACACCTGGACTATCCCCAGGTTACATATGCAGTGGAAGCAAAGGTGGAGGGAGGCGAAGTCCTGGTGAAGCGTGAGACGGGCGAAGGATATGAGATCCTGGCCGCAAAGATGCCGTGTGTTGTGACTGTTACAAAGCCTTTCTTTGATCCCAGGTTCCCTACCATCAAGTCCAAGCTGGCGGCGGGCCGCGCACAGATACCGACCCTGACGGCGGATGATCTGCCGGTGGACCGGGAAAGCATCGGCCTTAAAGGTTCCCCCACCAAGGTTAAGAAAAGCTTTACTCCCCCCCGGAAGCAGGGCGGAATCAAGATTTCTGAGGACAGCAGCGAGGCATCGGCCAAAACGTTATTCGCCATGCTCAGCGAAGCCAATATCATTGCGTAAGGAGGAGGAACGGACATGGAGGCCAAAAATAAGAACTTATGGGTATTTATAGAAACGGATGAGGAGGGAAAGGCAAGGAATGTGGGCCTGGAACTTCTGAATCCGGGAAGGCGCCTGGCCGACAAGCAGGGCGGGGAACTGGTGGGTCTTGTTATGGGATGCGACATTCATGAGGCGGTCACGGCAGCTGTGGCATACGGAGCGGATAAGGTAATCGCTGTGGATGGGGAAGAGTATAAACACTATACCACAGACGCGTACACGGATGCCATCTGTGCTCTGGCGGAGAAATACGGACCCACTACCATGCTGATCGGAGCAACCAACCAAGGCCGCGATATGGGACCGCGTATTTCATGCCGTTTGAGAACCGGACTGACGGCAGACTGTACCGGCCTGGACATCGATGAGGAGAGCGGAAACATGGCATGGACGCGTCCGGCCTTCGGAGGCAACCTGATGGCCACCATCCTGTGCCCCAACCACCGGCCCCAGATCGGAACGGTCCGTCCCGGTGTGTTCAAAAAAGGTGAGAGGGATGATTCCAGACAGGCTGAGGTGATCCGCGAGGATATCCACATCACAGCCGACCGCATCCGCACCCGTCTGGTGGAAGTGATCCACGAGCTGGGAGCAGAGAACGTGGACCTGGAAGGCGCCGGGATCATCGTGTCCGGCGGACGGGGTGTAGGGGGGCCGGAAGGATTTGCACCGCTTAAGGAACTGGCCGACCTGGTGGGCGGCGTTGTGGGCGCATCCCGCGCGGCCGTGGATTCCGGGTGGATCCCGCATGCGCATCAGGTGGGACAGACCGGCAAGACCGTGGGACCCAAGGTATACATAGCCTGCGGCATATCCGGAGCGATCCAGCACGTGGCGGGAATGAGCGGTTCAGGCACCATTATCGCCATTAACAAAGACCCGGAAGCACCTATTTTCAATATAGCTGATTACAGCGTGGTGGGAGATTTAAAGCTGGTGATCCCCGTGCTGATCCAGGAGATCAAAAAGAGCCGCGCATAGATGAAAGGAAGCATTTCTCCATGTATGAATGTTTGTTTGAAGAAAACTATATTGGCACCATGAAGCTGAAGAACCGCCTGATCGTGCCCGCCATGTCCACACGCTTTGTGGGGGAGGACGGAAAGGCCACCGAGCAGTTTACCGCTTACCACGAGGCCAGGGCAAAGGGTGGGTGGGCCATCTTGATCACGGAGGATTTTCTCATTGATGAGGGAGTGGGTGTAAAAAAAGAGCTGCCCGGACTGTGGAACGGTGATCAGATCCAGGGATATAAGCAGTGTACGGACCGGATTCACGGGGCAGGCGGCAGGATCTGCGCCCAGATTTACCATGCGGGCAGGAATACCCACAGCGGTATTACGGGAATTCACAACGTAGGCCCGTCCCCAATCTGCGATCCCTCCAACCGGGAGGTGCCCCACGAGCTTACCGTGGATGAGATCAAGGCTATCGAAGAAAAGTTCGCCGGTGCGGCGCTCCGGGCAAGGCTTGCAGGATTTGACGCGGTGGAGCTTCACGGAGCGCACGGATACCTGATTGCACAGTTCCTCTCCCCGTTCTCCAACCGGAGAGCGGACGAATACGGAGGCACCCTGGAAAACAGGGCCAGGTTCGCTGTTGAGACAGTGAAGGCGGTGAAGGAGAAGGCAGGCCGGGATTATCCGGTGATCTTTCGCATATCGGCCACGGAATTTATGGACCAGGGCATGAACGTGGAGCAGGCCAAGGCTATCTGCCGCCTGCTGGAGGCAGCGGGAGTGGACGCCATCAACTGTTCCCAGTCCGGACCGGCCACATTTTACAATACGGTTCCCAGCTTCTATGTTCCAAACGGGGCGTTTGTGGAGCTGGCGGATGGGATACGCAGGGTGGTGAAAATACCGGTAGCCACCGTGGGGAGGATCAACAGTCCCCAGCTGGCTGAGGAGATCATCCTGTCAGGAAAAGCGGACCTGGTGGCCATGGGGCGCGCGTCCGTGGCGGACCCGGATCTTCCGAAAAAGCTGCAGGCCGGTAACACCCAGTCCATCCTGACCTGTATCGGGTGCTGCCAGGGATGTCTTGGAAGCACCCTGAAAAAAAAGACGCTGACCTGCCTGGTGAACCCGTTTGCAGGCAAGGAAACCACCCATTCGCCGGAGGACAGGGCAGAGGCGGCAAAACGGATCCTGGTGGTTGGGGGCGGCATCAGCGGATGCGAGGCGGCCGTAATCACGGCCATGCGGGGGCACAGAGTGACCCTTGTGGAGCGGGGAGAACGGCTGGGAGGCCAGTGGAACGCGGCCAGCGTGCCGCGTTGCAAGGCGGATTTTTCCTCCTTTGTGAGCTGGCAGAAGCATATGCTTCGTCAGCTGGGAGTGACCGTTATCCTTGGCCGGGAAGCGGACCGGGAGTTACTTGTGGACGCGGCGCCCGACCTGGTTTTAGACGCCACGGGAAGTAATCCCGTCCGTGTTCCGGTGCCGGGTCTGGAGACAGCAAAGACTGCCTTTGCCCAGGAGATCCTTATGGGAAAGAAGCCCTTTGGCGCCCATCCTCTGATCATCGGAGGCGGACTGGCAGGGGCGGAGACCGCGGAGTTTATAGCGGGCTACAAGGTTCCAGTGGACCTGGTGGAAATGCGGGAAGCCATCGCCATGGACTGCGAGCCGGGCCCGAAGTATTTCCTCTTAAAAGCCCTTGGTGAGCTGGGCGTGTCCATGTACACCATGACCACTGTAAAACGGGTGGAAGGCACGGATGTAGTAGCGGAGAAAGGCGGGAAAGAGATCTGTATACACGGGATCGACCAGATCATTCTGGCGGTTGGCATGCGCTCTAACGGCGATTTTAAGGAAATGCTGGCGGATACCGGGATAAAGGTGATACCTATCGGTGACGCGGCTTCGGTGAAAAACGGATTTTCTAATGTACAGGAAGCATTTTTGACGGCGAGTGAGATTTGATGCATGTGAGGGCTGATGTATATGAGGTTTGACGCATATAAAGTCCGGAACGCATGGACAGTCATAGGTGTACGTTGGGAGTCTTCGAGAGTACACATACAATAAAAGGAGGGATTGCAGGTGGAAAACGGGCTGGTTATGAAACAGGAACTGCGGCAGAAGCAGACATTATCCGCTTACCAGTACCAATCCCTCCATATTTTGCATCTGGGCAACGCCCAGGTGGGGGAACTTCTGAAAAAGGAGTATTTGGAAAATCCTTTCATTGAACAGAGAGAAGGATTTTCAGCGGAGGAATGCCAGTGGCTGGAATATTATAAGACCAGTGTCAGGGAGCTGGGAACAGTCCGGGAGGACCGTGCCAGGGAAAACAGTGCCAGGGAAGCGGATTGGCAGAAGGAGTACGGCGCGGTCCGCCGGGATTGGCGTATGGATGTGAAGGAGCAGCTTTACGATGGATGCGTACCGGCTGAGAGACGCCGCCATCTGGAACGCATGACAGAGCTTCTGGATGACCACGGCTTTCTTCCTTTTTCTCCGCAGGAGGGAAGCAGGATCCTTAAGATTCCGGTCAGTCTCTACCGGTCCCTGCGGGAACAGCTTAAGGAGCTGGAGCCGGAGGGCATTGGATGCAGCTGTATGGGTGAGTATTTCCTGTTTCAGCTGGCGAAAAAAGAGATCCATGCCCCGGCGCCGTTCTGTGATCTCTGCCTGAACCATCTGGAGGAGATTACGGAGATGACCTATGTGCAGATCGCCCATCTGGTGGGCGCCACCTTCCAGGAGGTCAAGCGCTGGATCCGGGTGCTGGGAACCCTGGAGCCGTATCCTGTTGCGGGTTCAGAGGAAGACACCTTTGTGGAAACCGTGATCCCGGATATACTGATCGAGCAAAGGGGCGGGCGTCTGGAAGTGCGGGTGAACGACTACTATATGCGCCAGTATTGTATCAGCGATTTTTACCGCAGGACCATCAGGGAACAGGATGATGAGGAGATCCGGCAGTATATGGACCGGAAGCTTTTGCGGGCCAAGCAGATCTGTCTGGCGGTGAGCAACCGGAACAGGACCATATGCAGGATGGGAGAGTATCTGTTGAAGGTCCATGCCGGATTTTTCGGAGGCGGATATCTGACCGGCATGACCTATAAAATCTTTGCCCATGAGCTGGGCGTCCATGAATCCACGGTGTGCCGGATCGTTTCCAATAAGTACGTGTCCTGCCCGCAGGGGATTCTGCCCCTCAAGTATTTTTTCAGCAAGGGCGTGGATATCATGGACAGCAAGGGCAGTGTCACCGGTACCATAGGCAAGTCCGGCGTCAAGGAACTGATCGCATTGCTTATAGGAAAGGAGCCAAAGAGCAGGCCCTACAGCGACCAGAAGCTGTCGGAGCTGCTGCAGGAGGAATATGGCCTTCACATCTCAAGGCGGACCGTATCCAATTACAGGGAAGAGACGGGAATACGGAGTTTGTATGAGAGGAAGGAATAGCAGGATGGAAAGCCATATTAGTGCTATCCTTCATTTTGCGGGCCGCGTCCTAACAGGAACCGCCGCCTGTATTTCAGGTCCGCGTAGTCTGTGATTTTTTTCAAATACACGGCATCAAAGGCTCCGCCCACGATCCCTGCAATGGGGATCCCCTGCAGGAATTTCATGTATAAAAGCTGGTGGGAGAGAGCTTGGGCGGTCAGGCGCATCTGCGCCTTTTTTTCGTGGATGGATGTTTCTGCTTCACCTGTCATACGGATGCTGCCGTCACCGCCATGATTCTCCGCAATCAGCTGATTTACTTCCCCGTCCGCCCGGACAGCCATCTCACCTGGTAAAAGGGGAACCCGGATCAGCTTTAGGATAAAGCATTGTTCCCTCACCGTATCGTAAGAAAATCCGTAGTTCAATGCAATCTCGTAAATAGATTTAAGAAGCATTCCCGTAAACAGCGGAATATCGGGCAGCCCAATGCCAAGGGCGCCAAGCCCGATTCCGCTGGCGCCGGAGGCCAGGAGGTTGACCGCCCTGCTGTTTTGCGCGCGTTTGGAAAATGCTTTCAGATTCCGCCTGCTTTCCTTCAGGCTCACCGCGTACGCGCTGACCTTGTAGGCCGTCTCCCGATCCTCTTTGCGGTATGTTTTTTCTATGATGGGAGTGCCTTTTTCAAACACCACCTCAAATGCTTTGTAGAACGCCGTATCAAGGGTGGAGGACAGCTTAGGGGGAACAAGATGCTCCAGACGGCGGTTCAGAACGGATTCTTTTTCCATAGCAATTTTTTTGAGAAAACGCTCCTCCCGCCTTTGTAATCTGGCCCATTCTGCTTCAAGGGCTGTTTTTTTGTGGAAGTTCTTCATAGGATCACCTGTCTTTTCAAAATATGATACTATCCAACATAATACCACATAACGGACTTGACATCCATACCATATGCCACTATAATAGTTGAATGTTACAACTGTTGTATTATACAAACGTTCAGCGATCCATGGGATCCGGGAGGAAGGATGAATCAGTATACGGGAATATACCGCCGCTGTGAATTGTTGTTTATACGGAACGAGTTAGAACGATTTGGACTTCAACCGCTGGAGGGGAAGGTCCTTAATTTTTTGCGCAGGGGCAGCTGCACCCAGGAGGATGTGTGCGCCCATTTTGACATGGACAAGGGCAGGATCGCCAGAAATCTGTCGGAGCTGGAGGAAAAGGGGCTGGTCTGCCGGGTGGTCAATGAGAAGAATAAGCGGCAGAAGCTGGTGAGCCTGACAGCGGAAGGTGAGAAGGTTCTGGCGGAGACAGACAAGATATTCATGAGATGGGACGCAATCTGCTATTCCGGCTTTACGGAGGAGGAGCGGTCCCTTCATCAGGATTTTGTAAGACGTATTGCTGAGAATGCAATGAAATACCGACACAGACAAGGAGGATGTACAAATGATCAATAACCTGACAGAGGGAAAGCCTTTAAAACTTCTGTTTTTCTTTGCAATACCCATGGTGGTGGGAAACCTGTTCCAGCAGCTCTACAACATGGTGGACTCTATGGTGGTGGGCCGGTTTGTGGGCGAGGACGCCCTGGCCGCGGTTGGCTCATCTTTCCCCGTGGTATTCCTGTCAGTGGCAGTGGCGGCCGGTTTGTCCATGGGATGTACGGTGGTGATCTCCCAGTTTTTTGGGGCGGGAAAGATAAGGGAGATGAAGGTAACTGTATCCACCGCCCTGATCTCATTGGGTGTCATTGGGCTGATCATAATGGGGATCGGTGAACTGGCAGCAGGCCCTCTGCTGAAACTTCTGGGAACAGATCCGGATATCATGGCTGATTCCCTGGCCTATCTGAGGATCTATTTTGGAGGAGCCATATTCCTCTTTTTATACAATTCCCTGAATGGTATTTATAATGCATTGGGAGACAGCCAGACACCCCTTAAGTTTCTTATGGTGTCAGCCCTGACCAATATTGTACTGGACCTGCTGTTTGTCATTAAGTTTAATATGGGAGTGGCAGGCGTTGCATGGGCGACACTGATCGCCCAGGGACTTTGCGCATGTATTTCATTTTTTGTACTCATAGGGCGTTTAAGGAAGATGGAAAATGAACCCTCAGCCAGAGGCGCTGCCTTCGCCTATTTTGATATGGATGCGGCCAGGAGGATTGCCAAGGTGGGCGTTCCCTCCATGCTTCAGCAGTCCATCGTGTCGGTGAGTATGATGATGATGCAGGGACTGGTCAACTCCTACGGCAAGGTGTTTGTGGCCGGTTATACAGCGGCCACCAAGATCGACACCCTGGCCATGCTGCCCAATATGAACTTTTCCAATGCCATTTCCAGCTATACGGCCCAAAACATCGGCGCGGGCAAGATGGACAGGGTGAAGCAGGGATATAAATCATGTATGTTTATGGTATTTATCTTCTCACTGATCATCACCACCCTGATCTACCTCTTTGGCCCGCAGCTTCTGGGGCTGTTCCTGAACCAGGGGGCGGAGGGAAGCGCCATGAGTTACGGCCTTAAGTACATGAAGACAGTTTCCGTGTTCTATCTGCTGATGGGCGCACTGTTTGTGGGCAATGGTCTTTTGCGCGGAGCCGGGGACATGGGCGCATTCATGCTCAGCTCCATGGTCAACCTGTTTTCGCGTGTGGCCATCGCATACCTCCTTGCGCACTACATAGGCGCCAGCGCGATCTGGTGGTCCATTCCCACCGGCTGGGCCTTTGGATTTATATTTTCCTTCCTGCGGGTAAAGAGCGGGAAATGGATGTCAAAAAGTCTTGTGGAATAAAGTTCTGCGGAATAAAGAGAGTCCCATCACGCATAATTTACGAATGAGAACCCGCTGCTGCTGCATATAATTCTATAAATACAGGCAGAGGAGCAATGCCTTGGAACTATATGTGGTAAAACAGGGGGACAGTGTGGACTCCATTGCAAGGACTTTCAACATTTCCACCCAGACCGTGATCTGGGATAATCAGATTGAATACCCATACCGCCTGGCCGTTGGCCAGGCTCTTTATATTTCAGATGGGAATCCTGTCCATGACAGGACGCCTCTTTACACCAGTGGGTACGCATATCCCTTTATTGATAATGAGGTACTGGAGGAAACCCTGCCGTTTCTGGATGGACTGAAGGTATTTTCCTATGGGTTCACCCTGGAGGGAGAGCTGGTACCGCCCATGACGGATGATGCCTGGATGATTGAAAAGGCGCGTCAGTGGGGGACACGGCCCATACTGACGCTGACTCCGTTGGGGGAAGACGGGCATTTTAACAATAACCTTGTATCCGGGCTGGTCAGGGATCATGAGCTGCAGCAAAGACTTATATGGGAGTTGGGACGCACCATGCAGGAAAAGGGATTCGGCGGCCTGGACATTGATTTTGAATATGTGCTGGCAGATGACCGGGAGGGGTTCGCAGCCTTTGTAAGCCTTGCAACAAGGGTGATGAACCTGTTCGGCTATCCTGTCTCAGTGGCTTTGGCCCCCAAGACATCGGCGGAGCAGAGAGGGCTTTTGTACGAGGGCATTGATTATGCGCTGTTGGGGGCGGCCGCCAACCGGGCCATGCTGATGACATACGAATGGGGGTACAGCCAGGGGCCGCCCATGGCCGTGGCACCCATCAACATGGTGAGACGGGTGGTGGATTATGCCATAACCGCCATCCCCAGGGAAAAGCTGAGCCTGGGGATTCCCAACTACGGGTATGACTGGGCCCTTCCCTATGAGAGGGGAGTGACAAGGGCCAGGACGATCAATAACAGGCAGGCCGTGCAGATCGCCATTGATTTTGGAGTGGATATCCGGTTTGACGAGACCGCCATGTCTCCCTATTTCCGGTACTGGCAGTATGGGATCCAGCATGAGGTGTGGTTTGAGGATGTCAGGAGCATCAAAGCCAAGTTTGACCTGATCAAGGAATACGGGCTTTCCGGGGCCGGTTATTGGCAGCTGATGAGTTTCTTTCGGGCCAACTGGCTGATGCTGGACCAGATGTTCTATATTGAGAGGGAGTGGCAGGTGATGGAACGGCTGAACTCAGTGGATGGGGCATAATATAAGACCTTCCTTTTGTTTGATCCATTTGACTTTTTCACAGACGGATATTAGAATGAAAAGGTATACAAAAAGAAAAATATTCTAGTAAAACAAAGGAAGGTGACTGCAATGCCGTTTGACTTTAAAAAGGAGTACAAAGAATGTTACATGCCAAAGGACCAGCCTGAGTTTGTTACGGTTAAGCCGGCCAGGTACATAGCTGTCCGCGGAAAGGGCGATCCCAACGAAGAGGGGGGAGAATACCAGCGCGGGGTGGGGATTTTATATGCAGTCGCCTATACCATAAAGATGAGCTATAAGGGACCCTACAAGATCGATGGCTTTTTTGAGTATGTGGTTCCTCCTCTGGAGGGCTTCTGGTGGCAGGACGGCGTTGATGGCGTGGATTATTCGGACAAAAGCAGTTTTAACTGGATCAGCGTGATCCGGCTGCCGGATTTTGTGAAAAAAGAGGACTTTGACTGGGCGGTAAGGGAGGCGGAGAGAAAGAAAAAACTGGACTGTTCCCTTGCCGAATATCTTACCATAGATGAAGGACTGTGTGTCCAGATCATGCACCACGGCGCATATGATGAGGAGCCAGCCACCGTTGCCAGGATGGATGGGTACATCGCCGCCAACGGCTATGAAAACGATTTAAGCGCCACCCGCCTGCACCATGAAATCTATCTTTCCGATCCCAGGAAGACCGAGGCTTCCAGGCGGAAGACAGTGATCCGGCATCCCGTAAAAATGGGTGCGGAGGAGACTCCGAGAGTACACATAGAAAGACAGGAGGACGTAAGAAGATGAAGGTTGACGCGGCAAAGATAATGGAGCTTGCAAGGACGGTAAAGCCCCTGTTTTTAGACCATGAGGGGGCATCCAGGATCCAGGTTAAGGGGGTGGCGGATTTTGTGACCCAGGTGGATCTCCAGGTGCAGGAGATGATACAGAAGGGGCTTAGAAACTTGTATCCGGATATCCAGTTTATGGGGGAGGAAAAGGATAACAGTGAGATCGACTTTTCAGGAGCTGTGTGGATCCTGGATCCTGTGGACGGAACCACCAACCTGATCCATGACAATAGAAACAGCGCGCTGTCACTTGCGCTCTGTGACAACAGGCAGTTGGAACTGGGGATTATTTACCAGCCCTACACGGACGAGATGTTTTATGCGATCCGGGGAGGAGGGGCATGGCTCAATGGAAAACCCATCCATGTAAGCGGTGTGGACACCATGGAGAGAAGCCTGATCGCCATTGGCACCAGCCCTTATGACCACCAGCTGGCGGACAGGAATTTCCAGGATTTTAAACAGGTGTTTCTGCGCTGCTCCGATATCAGGAGGAACGGATCTGCGGCCATAGAACTTGCCCATGTGGCCTGCGGCCGCACGGATGCTTATTTTGAGAGGGTGTTAAGACCCTGGGATTTTGCCGCTGGAATGCTGCTGATACAGGAAGCTGGAGGAAGGGTTACCGGTTACAATGGTGAGGATCCGGATGTTTCAGTGCCCAGTTCTATTGTGGCCAGCAATGGCCTGATCAGCAAAGAACTGCTGTCGATCCTGTCAGCCTGAAAAAAGTAAGTACAGTAAAAGACCAGGATTATACTTTAGAGAAAAAAACTTGCCATTCACCTTTAGCTATAGTATAATTTACAAAAATTAAAAACATATGCAAAAGGAGTGTTGTACATGGCGATCAGAGTGGGAATTTTAGGATACGGCAACCTTGGAAGAGGCGTGGAGTGTGCGGTCAGGCACAATCCGGATATGGAACTGAAGGCTGTTTTCACCAGGAGGGATCCGGCGGGCCTTCAGATCCTTACGGAAGGGGCAAAGGTTTTATCAGCAGAGGATGCTCCCTCCATGAAGGATGAGATCGATGTTTTGATCCTCTGCGGCGGAAGCGCCACGGATCTTCCTGTGCAGACGCCCCAGATGGCGGAATATTTTAATGTGATCGACAGCTTTGATACCCATGCCAATATTCCTCAGCATTTTGACGCGGTGGACAGGGCTGCGAGGGCAGGCGGACATATAGGAATCATTTCCGTTGGCTGGGATCCGGGCATGTTTTCACTGAACCGCCTGTATGCCAGCGCTGTCCTTCCGGGCGGCAGGGACTATACCTTCTGGGGCCGGGGCGTAAGCCAGGGCCATTCGGACGCCATCCGCCGCATCCATGGGGTGAAGGATGCAAGGCAGTATACCATTCCGGTGGAGGAAGCGCTGACAGCGGTGAGAAGCGGGAGCTGCCCGGAGCTTACCACCAGGCAGAAGCACACAAGGGAGTGTTTTGTAGTGGCAGAAGAGGGGGCGGATCTTAAGGCCATTGAAACGGCCATTGTGACCATGCCCAACTATTTTGCAGACTATGATACCACGGTACATTTTATCTCGGAGGAGGAACTTCTCCGTGACCATGCAGGGATCCCCCACGGAGGTTTTGTCATCCGCACAGGCAAGACAGGCTGGGAGGATGAGAACAGCCATGTGATCGAATACAGCCTGAAGCTGGATTCCAATCCTGAATTTACAGCTTCCGTGATCGCGGCCTATGCAAGAGCCGCCTACCGGTTGAGCAAAGAAGGGCAGACCGGATGCAGGACTGTGTTTGACATTGCGCCGTCTTACCTCAGCGCCCAGGAGGGGGAAGAACTTAGAAAGCACCTTCTGTAAACATATATAGCACAAATCGAATCATTCCATCATACCTTAATACAAACGGATATAAACCGATATATCCGGATCCATTGCACTGCATATAGAGCTACAGTACAATCTGAACAGGCCTGATATGGAATGAAACCATAAAGGAGCCGGGCCGCAACATGCGGCAGCAGGTAGGAAAGCACCTGTGGGACAGTCGTTTACTCGTATTGTCCCGCAGGTGTTTTTTATTGTTTTAATTGGGAGGAAGTGGTTGGATGAGACGGATGTGCATACTGCAGAAGATTCAACAGAGATTACAGCGGGGCCTTCGGGGCCAAGGGAATGGAGGGCGTACGGACAAAGACCTGGCTTTGCATGTGTCCTGGATCAGTATCCTGGTCAATGTTGCCCTTACTATTGGAAAATTGTCGGCCGGTATCCTGGCCCATTCCAATGCAATGATATCGGATGCGGTCCATTCCGCATCGGATGTGTTCAGTACACTGATCGTAATGGCCGGAGTGACTATGGCGGCAAAACAGTCGGATAAAGAACATCCCTTTGGACATGAACGGATGGAATGTGTGGCGGCCCTGTTTTTGGCAGTGGTCCTTCTGGCCATTGGGGCGGGTATTGGGTTTGGAGCGGTGAGGACCATTTTCTGGAATCACGGGACCGCAGCTGTGCCGGGATTTTTGGCCATGGCTGCGGCCGTGGTCTCCATCGGCGTGAAGGAATGGATGTACCGGTATACGAAAAAGGCTGCCTCAGAGATCCGCTCAGGCGCCCTGATGGCGGATGCCTGGCATCACCGCTCAGACGCACTGTCCTCCATCGGAGCCCTGGTAGGGATCGGCGGGGCGCGTCTGGGAATACCCCTTATGGATCCGGCCGCCAGCCTGGTCATCTGTATTTTCATAGGAAAGGCGGCCCTGGATGTGTTAAGGGATTCCCTGAACCAGATGGTGGATAAAGCATGTGATGATGAAACCTCGGATTCCATTAGGATGGCGGCTTTAAGGTCTGACGGTGTGGAGCGGGTGGACGGACTGAAAACACGCCTGTTCGGGCCAAAGGTATATGTGGAGATCGAGATAGCGGTGGACAGGAACATGAAGCTGGAACAGGTCCACCATATTGCGAAAAATGTTCATGACGCAGTGGAGGAGGAATTTCCTCAGGTCAAGCACTGCCTGGTGCAGGTCAACCCTCTTTCGGGGGAGGAGGGGGAGGAAAGATTGGTTTGACGGATGAGGAAAAACTATCTATACTTAACCATGGATAACATGGTTAAGGGAGAGATAAGATGACAGAGTTAAGACATACCCAATGGAAGAAGACAATATGCCCTTATGACTGTCCCACGTCCTGTGGTTTGCTGGCGGAAACAGATGGAAGGCATATCCTGAACATTAAGGGGGATCCGGAGCATCCGGCCGCCAAAGGACTGATCTGCAGGAAAATGCACCGGTATATGGATTCCATCCATTCCCCGGACCGGATCCTCACCCCTCTGAAACGGACAGGGGAAAAGGGGGAGGGGAAATTCATGCCCATCACCTGGGAGGCGGCAGTAGATGAGATAACCGGAAGGTGGAAAGAAATCCTTAAGGAGGAAGGCGGAAATGGAATCCTTCCCTTTTATTACTCCGGGGTCATGAGCGTGGTCCAGCGCAAATGCGGGGATGCCTTCTTTAACAGGATGGGCGCCTGTTCCCTGGTGAAGACCCTGTGTTCTTCGGCCAAGGGGGCGGGATATGAGGCGGTTATGGGCCATACCGGCTGTCTGGATCCCCGTGAGCTTTGTGACAGTGATCTTCTCATAGTCTGGGGCAGCAACATGATGGCTACCAGGCTTCAGGCCATGCCTGCTTTAAAGGCGGCCAGGGGCGGGGGAAAGCGTGTGGTGCTCATAGAGGCCTGTGGGGAGGATATGGCGCCCTATTGTGACCAGATCGTCCTCATACGGCCCGGCACGGACGGGGCCCTGGCTTTGGCCATGATGCATGTGCTTGTAGAGGAGGGACTGGAGGACAGGGAGTTTCTGGAAGAATATGGGGAAGGATTCCCGGAATTTAAGGATACACTGAAGGACTACACCCCAAAGTGGGCGGAGGAGATAACCGGCATTCCCTCCTTGGTGATCCGTTCCCTGGCTCTGGAATATGGCCGTGCATCCCGTCCGGCCATCATACTGGGGAGCGGTCCGTCCCGCTACGGCAATGGGGGGATGACCGTGCGGCTGATCACCATATTGTCTGTATTCACCGGGGCATGGGGAAAACCGGGAGGCGGCCTGTGCGGCTGCAGTCCCACGGCAGGTCCCTATGTGGATGACGCTTTGGTGACCAGACCGGATTTCAGGAAGACGCCGGGCAGGAAGGTAAACCTTAATCTGCTGGGGAATGCGTTAAATGGGGACAGGAACAATGTTCCTGTAAAAAGCCTCTATGTATATGGCAGCAATCCGGTGGGGTCGGTGTGCGGCCAGACCCAGGTGATCAAGGGACTGAGGCGGCCGGATCTGTTTACGGTTGTCCATGAACGGTTTATGACAGACACGGCCCGGTATGCGGACATCATCCTGCCTGCCGCATTTTCCGTGGAGCAGTCGGACTGTTACCTGGCCTACGGATACTGTACCTTCGGGACTGCCTATAAACTGACGGAGCCTGCGGGACAGTGCAAAAGTAACTGGAATACCTTTTCTATCCTGGCTCAGGCCATGGGATATGAGGAGGAGTATTTTAAACGGTCAGAGGAGGAGATGGTAGAGAAACTGTTAGAGGAGCCGGGCCCGGGTCTGGGGCGTGTGTCCGGCGAAGAATGGGAAATACTGAGAAAGGGCGGCGTCATATCCACCCCCTTTGCAGACCATAGGCTGTTTCGCACAGCTTCCGGGAAGATCATGATCGTAAATCCCAAGCAGCCAAACCCCATGCCCTGCTATCTGCCTGCCCACGCAGGAGTATATCCCCTGCGGCTGATCGCGGTGCCAAGCCAGTACACCCTGAACTCCATTTTCCTGGACAGGGAGGAACTGACCGCCGGACGGGGGGCCATGAAACTGATGATCCATCCTGTTGATGCGGACAGCCGGAGAATCCGGGACGGTGATCCGGTTATTGCCTTTAACGAACTGGCAGAGGTGGAATTTACTGCCCGGGTGACAGAACTGGTTGCTCCCGGCACGGCTGCGGCTGCGGGAATTTATTCCATGGCTTCCCGGGGAGCCGGGCTGCTGGTCAATGCGCTCCACCACCAGAGACTGTCGGATATAGGGGAGGCCACCACTTTAAATGATAATAGGATCGATATCCGTTCAGCAGTAAATGTATAAAATTCCATTTTCAGGTACATACTGTAACTGGGTATAAGCCAAATGTCCAAATAAGGAGGTTAACATCTATGGGAAATAAGGCTTTAGATTGTACCGCCCTGACAGTAAGCCTGATTGGGGCAATCAACTGGGGACTGGTAGGATTCTTTAATTTCAACCTGGTATCGTGGATTTTTGGAAACACTTCCTGGATTACCAGGGTCATTTATGCGCTGGTTGGTCTGTGCGGACTGTATCTGATCACTTTTTACTCACGAACAGGACAGGAAGCATAACTGGATACAGCAGAACAGGAACCTGTAAGGCGCGGGGAAAGAAACCCTAAGCCGCGGGTTCCTGTTTTTGTTTTACTGGGCGCTTCCCATATTTCCTGGTAAATCATTACATTTTCCTGAATTTTTTGCCCGCCGTATGTCTATGGATTATAATATGTGCTACAATAGAAAACAACATAAAGTCTGACAGATATATGGCAGATCAAGACAGGGGGTAGAAATATGAGCCAGTATTTATGCCCTGCTTCAGCGCGCGCCAAAAAGAACAAGCTGGAACAGGGGAATATACGATTTTATTCTGAGAAGGAGACAGACTGGCTTACAGGACTTTATAACAGGGAAGCGATGGCCCAGAGGATTACTGCATACATAAGGAAAGGGCTTTCCGGTACCATGATCATGCTGGACCTGGATCATTTTAAACAGGTAAATGACAGGTATGGACATATGGCAGGAGACCGTCTCCTTCAGAGCGTTGCCGCGGTTCTTAAAAAAATGGCCGGAAGCAACAGTCTGGTTGGAAGGGTCGGCGGTGATGAGTTTCTTATCTTTATCAGCAGCGATATGCCGCAGGAGGAGCTGATGGGCAGGTGCCGGAGGATCAGAGAGAGGTTTCAGCACGTTTATCTGAGCCAGTCCACCCTGATCCATCTCAGCCTGACCGTATCCGGCGTGACCAGCACCGGGTTTAAGCGGTACGAGGATATGTACGACTGTGTGTGCAGGAAAGTAAGGGAGATCAAGCGTTCCGAAAAGCAGGAAAAGGAACGGGGAAACGGCCCTGTTCGCAGAAAGCCGGAACTGGTGGAACCGGATATGAGCCTGATTGCAGATGACCTGGGGGAGGATGACCGGGGACCCGGGGCATACTGCCAGGATTACGAGACATTTAAACAGGTATACCGTCTGACCGAACGCAGGCTTCGGAGGGAGGTCAGGGGAGTATTTCTGATCCTGTTCACTCTGACGGATCAGGACAAATGTTTTCTTGACATGGAACGGCAGGCCAGGGAGATGGAGCGGCTGGGGGACGGGATCAGGAAAAGTCTTCGCATGGGGGACTTGTATACCCGGTACAGCAGCTGTCAGTACCTGGTCATGGTGTCGGATATTAATGAGGAAGAGGCTGTGATGATCGCACGGAGGATATCGGATGTTTATTACGGCGGGCAGGAGAATGACGGCAGTGTAATACTGCGCTGCAGCTATCCTTTAAAGCCGGAGGATAAAGGATGGAGCGTTTGAGTGGGGAGGCAGGAAATGAAGGGTAAGATAAAAGCAGGAAGGATTTTTGTACTGGCCATACTATGTTCGCTGGCCCTGTGCTTTACCGTGTATGGGAACTGGAAGAACGAGGGCGGCCAGTGGCACTACTATGACAACAATGGGCAGATGGTAAAGAATGATTTTAAAAAGTCGGGGGATACCATGTTTTATCTGGATGAGAACGGAAATATATCCAAGAATTGTGAAAAGGTGATCGGAAACTATCTGTATCAGTTTGACGAACAGGGGAAATTTACCCGCTCCAAGCTGGGAACGGACGGACAGCCCGAGTACCTGGAAGGTGATTATGCCCTGAATCACCGGCAGCAGTATCTGAACAAGAAGGCCAATCCATATAATGACGATCAGGTGGTACAGTGGTTTAATGCCACCTATGCCATCCTGACCAAAAGCAACAGCTGTAATATCCGCGCTTACGGCGGTACTCTGATGCTGTCGGGAGTCGAGGGGGAGGACGGGGCTTCCTCGGATGCATATACAAAGGAACAGAACCGGAAAATGCTGTCTTCCAGTTGGGGTGTCACTGACAGGGCCAGCGCGGACGCTGTTCTGGAACGATTGCTGGAATCGGGCGGAGCTACAGGCTCCGCATGGGATTACAGCCGGGCGATGTCCAATCTGGGGTTTTATTATCTGGCCGGTTACTATACCATGGATGAAGCCATGAACCGCTCCCTGGAGGTGGCAAAGACGATCCAGTCCACCTACCACTCATGGGATGAGTTTATATCCAGCTATCTGGCCGGTTACAATGCGTGGGCCGGAAGGGAAGCAGAGGGCCGTGAGTCCATTTATAAAGGGCTTAAGGGAAGCGCCTTTAATCCCTATGCGGTGGATTGGAATCTGGAACTAAAAAAGACCTGGTAGGGGGAGAGTACTGGAATTCATGGATGAGATCCGCGCCTTCCGGGGACCTTCCTTTGCCTGTGAGAAGTAAGATCAAGAGAAAAATGAAATAAAAATAATTTCCGGCCCATATCCTGAAATCCAAAGGTTTAATTAATTAAATAAAGTATATGGGCTAAAAATTTGCCAAAATATGCATTTTAACTTTAGAAATTTCATGTAAATCTTACCATTTTCCTAAAAAATATGGAAATAATTTTTAATCGGTGTTATAATAGGGCGATATTATATTCAAAGGAGTGATAGATACATGAAAGATGAAAATGGTTTTAAACCATTCATACCGGCTGATAAGGTGGTTCCGGAGATAACCTGGGTGTCCATTGTCCTGGGTATTCTTCTGGCGGTGCTGTTTGGCGCGGCCAATGCCTACCTGGGGCTTCGGGTGGGCATGACCGTGTCCGCATCCATCCCCGCAGCCGTTATATCCATGGGGGTGATCCGGGTGATCTTAAAAAGAGATTCCATCCTGGAGAACAACATGGTACAGACCATTGGATCTGCAGGCGAATCAGTGGCTGCAGGTGCGATCTTTACCCTTCCCGCGTTATTTATGTGGATGAGCGAGTGGGGGGAGGGAGCTCCGTCCCTGGTTGAGATCTCCCTCATTGCCCTGTGCGGCGGTGTACTGGGCGTACTCTTTATGATCCCCCTTCGCCAGGCTCTGATCGTAAAAGAACACGGAAACCTTCCCTATCCCGAGGGCACTGCGTGTGCGGAGGTGTTGATCGCTGGAGAGCAGGGCGGTTCCAAGGCCGGTGTTGTGTTTGCCGGAATGGGCATTGCTGCCGGTTATAAGTTCATTGCAGACGGCCTGAAGCTGTTCCCCAGCGATGTGGATTACGATATCCGGAAATACGGCGGCGGCGTAGGAATCTCCGTACTTCCGGCTTTAGCCGGTGTGGGATATATCTGCGGGCCAAAGATTTCTTCTTATATGTTCTCAGGCGGAATCATTTCATGGCTGATCCTGATGCCCATCATCAAGCTGTTCGGCAGCGGCCTTACGGAGCCATTTGCTCCGGCAACTGTCCTGATCAGTGAGATGGGCAGCCAGGCCATGTGGGGTTCCTATATCCGTTATATCGGCGCAGGCGCCGTGGCAGCTGCGGGTATGATCAGCCTGATCAAATCCCTTCCCATGATCGCCGCCACCTTCATGGATTCAATGAAGGATCTAAAGGGCGGACGCCAGACATCCACCCTTCGTACGGACCAGGATATTCCCATGAACATTGTGCTGCTCGGCGTGCTGGCAGCCGTGGTGGTCATCTGGCTGGTGCCGGCAGTTCCCGTAACATTTGTGGGAGCCCTTTTGATTGCTGTATTTGGTTTTCTGTTTGCAGCAGTGTCCTCACGTCTGGTGGGACTGGTTGGTTCCTCCAACAACCCTGTATCCGGTATGGCCATCGCCACCCTTCTGGTATCTGCACTGGTGCTTAAGGCGGTGTCGGGATCTGGCCATGACAGCATGATGGGCGTGATTGCCATCGGGGGTGTCATCTGTGTCATTGCCGCTATAGCAGGGGATACCTCTCAGGATCTAAAGACAGGCTTCCTGGTGGGGTCCACCCCTAAAAAACAGCAGCTGGGCGAGCTGATCGGCGTCATATCCTCAGCCATTGCCATCGGCGGCGTACTCTACCTGTTAAACCAGGCATGGGGATATGGTTCCACAGAACTTCCGGCGCCCCAGGCCATGATCATGAAGACCGTGGTAGAGGGGGTTATGGATGGTAATCTTCCCTGGAACATGATCCTGGCAGGCGGAGCTATTGCTGTTGTGATTGAAATTTTGGGCATTCCCGTTATGCCTGTGGCTGTGGGATTGTACCTGCCTTTGAGGACTACCGCGGCCATCATGGTGGGCGGATTGATCCGCCATTGGTTTGAGAAGCGTAAATTTGCAAAGGAGGAGGACAGGAAGGAAGCCGTGGACAAGGGTATCCTTTATACCTCCGGTATGATCGCGGGGGAAGGCCTGGTGGGTATCCTGCTGGCCGTGTTCGCTATTATTCCGTTCGCCAATCCAAGAGGCGGGAACCTTAGCAATTTCCTGGACCTGTCCGCCATGGATAACGGGCTGGGTGCATTTCTTGTAAGCCCGGGCGCCAAGATTGTTTCCTTGGTCGTATTCGCGCTTCTGATGCTCACCCTGTGCAAATTCACGATCTGGCATAAGGACAATAAGAAATAAAGGATGGTATAAGTTGAGCCGTATAAAGATTAAAGACAGAAATTATCTGGAGCAGATACCTGTCAAAAATCCTGAATTTCCCTGGAAAGAGAACGAACAGGGGATCGTAACCGTGGATATGGTGCATAAAGGTCTGTTTGACAAGCTTGCCCAGAAGCTGTGGATCACGCCCAAAGTCAGCCATATCAAGCTGGACCGGTTCGGAAGCTTTGTATGGAAACAGATTGACGGCAGCCGCAGCCTTATTGAGATCGGGATCCTGGTAAAGGAAGAATTCGGTGACAAGGCGGAGCCTTTGTATGAGCGTCTTGCCAAGTATTTCGACATGCTGAAGAACAACAGGTTTGTTTCCTATAGGAAGCAGTAGATGGTAATAGAACATAACAGAAACAGTTAACAGAAACAAGTGGAATCCGGCCGGAAATAAAAGAGTAAGCCGCTGTCTGACAGTGGGTGAACATTTATTTCCGGCTGTTTTTGTTTGCTGTCATTTCGCGGCGATTTGCAATTTCTTGCGTTTTCCGGATGGTGTTCCGCAGACTGGGCCATCTGCATTTTGCTTTCCCATCCTTCCAATAAGATGATAAATTTGGCATTTAAAGTAAAAAATGTCTTTGCTAAATGCCCCTCTATCAGTTATGATAAAGAAAGAGTTGTGATTGGGAGGAAACGATATGAATCAATTGGAGGAGTTCCAGGAGATGAGATCTCTGACGAGGACGCAGAAATTCGGTCTGCTTTCCCTGATTCCGGTCTATTTTATTGTGATAGGGCTGTTGGTTCAGCCCATCCCGGAGATCGGACCCGGCATTGTACGGATCATCAGGGAGCCGGATTTTCTAATTACGGATTATTTTGTTGTGGGCGGTGTGGGGGCTGCCCTGATCAACGCAGGTATGCTGACCCTTATGAGTATAGGGATCATCTACTTTATGGGGATGGATATGGACGGGCATACCATCACTTCCAGCTGCCTGATGTTCGGCTTTTCGCTGTTTGGAAAGAATCTGCTGAATATATGGGCAATTTTGGCAGGGGTATACTTATATGCCAAATACCATAAGACATCCATGAGGCGTTACATCTATATCGGTCTGTACGGTACCAGCCTTTCCCCCATCATTACGCAGCTGATGCAGGTGGGAAGCCAGCCCGTGATCGTGCGCCTGTTCATATCCATTGGTGTGGGACTGATCATCGGCTTTGTGCTGCCGCCTCTCAGTACCCATGTCCACTACGCCCATAAGGGATATTCCCTTTATAATGTGGGATTTGCCGCCGGTATCATTGCCACGGTGATCGTGTCCGTGATCAAGTCCTTTGGCGTGGAGGTGGAGACAAGGCTGATCTGGTCCACGGGCCATAACCGGATGTTTGGAATCCTTTTGTCTCTGCTGTTTGCGGGCATGATCGTATTTGGCGTGGCGGTCAGGGGGAAAGGCATTATAGAGTCCTACTGCAGGATACTGAAATCCTATGGCATCGGCGGTACGGATTATCTGAGGGACGAGGGCGGTGCCACCACTGTTTTTAACATGGGGGTAAACGGACTCTTTGCCACCTTCTTTTCACTTGCAGTGGGGGGAGACTTAAACGGACCCACCATATGCGGGATCTTTACCATTGTGGGCTTCAGCTCCACGGGAAAGCATCTGAGGAATATCGCACCTATTATGCTGGGGGTTTACCTGGCCAGTTTTACAAAGACATGGGAGATCTATCAGCCATCCCCCATGCTGGCACTTTTGTTCTCCACCACCCTGGCGCCTGTGGCAGGGGAGTTCGGGGCAGTAGTGGGAATGATAGCCGGCTTCCTCCACTCATCGGTTGCATTGAATGTAGGGATCGTGTATGGCGGGATGAACCTTTATAACAATGGTTATGCGGGGGGGATCGTGGCCATATTCATGGTGCCGGTGGTGCAGTCCATCAGGGACAGGAGAGCCAGAGCCAGGGGCGGATTGTCACTGTAGCGCAAAACCCTACAGAAACAATTCCAGGACCAGCACGGCAGCGCAGCCGGCCAGGGAGACCTGGAACAGGCTTTTGCCCCTGTAGGCCAGAAGAATGGCTATGGCCAGGGCGGCGGCGCCGGACCATATGGATGCCGTTGCATACAGGATGGCAGGGAAAGTCATGACAGACAGCGTTACATAAGGGACATAATACAGGAAGGACTTTATATAAACATTCTTAATTTCCTTTTTTATCAATGTAAGCGGCAGGAGTCGGATCAGGTAGGTGACTCCTGCCATTACCAGTATATAGAGGTATACGTTATGATTCATTGACCGGTTCCTCCTTTACAGGGAAAAGGATTGCTGCTGCACCTGCAATCATGATGGTGAGTATAATGATCTTAAAGCCTGATGATATGTGGTCCAGGGCCGGGATCCGGGTAAAGAGGAAGCTGAGGGCCATGGATGCCAGAATCACGCCGGTGAGGATACGGTTGCCTTTGGCCGGGGGAATGACCACTGCCAGGAACATTCCGTAAAGGGCCACGTTCAGGGCGCTGAGAAGGCGGGCCGGGAGAAGGTCTCCGGAGATCGCCCCCAACAGGGTTCCCAGGGTCCAGCCGGGCACCGCAACGCATATGAGGCCGTAATTGTAAAAAGGACTCAGCATTCCGGGCCTGCACACGGATACGCCGAATATTTCGTCCGTCACGCCGTAAGCCATGAGAAATCGGTGGAAAGAGGGAATGCCTGATTCCAGTTTCTGCGACAGGGAGCAGGACATGAGGCAGTAGCGCAGATTGATGATCAGCTGGGCCACGGCCATTTCCACAAAGGGGGCTCCTGCCTGGATAATGCCCAGGGCTGCAAACTGGCCTGCGCTGGTAAGGTTGGTAAAGGACATGGCCACAGCCTGCCACGTATCAAGTCCTGCCCCCCGTGCCATGATGCCGAATGTAAAGGATACGGCCAGATAGCCCAGCCCGATGGGAACACCGTCTTTCAGGCCGTATCTGAATTGGGATCCATTGCTATTTTTCATCTTTTCCTCCGATTGAGACGTCCACCCTATTAATGGCGAGTCATAACAAATTTGCCTTGGCGGGAGCCTTGATCCCCTTACGGGATAAAGCCGCCGGCGCCTTTTCCATTATATCAGGAATCTTCCGGATGTAAATTGGGTTTTTGCTAAAAAAGGGGAAATATTGCATGGCACGGCCTGTTACAAATGTGTGAAGTTGATTGACATTCCACTGTGCGTGGCGTAATATTGTTAGGAGGCTAACAGATTAAGGGAATATCCGGAGGCCATTGGAGAAGTGTTTCTTTATCATGAAAGGAGTTTTTGTCTTATGAGCGTACATTCAGGTCCGTCAGATCCCGCGCCGGTCAGGCCAAAGGCGGCCGGAACATTGCCGGTCAATCCCACGGTCCGGCTGATCGCCACGCTTTCCAACCTGGTCAGAAGAAAGATTGACAGTCTGGACTGCATCGCAGGCCTGACCCCGGCACAGAATGGGATCCTTCATTTTATCCTGAGCCGTCATAAGGAGAGGGATCTGTTCCAAAAAGATGTGGAGGAGGAGTTTAACCTGCGCCGTCCCACGGCAACGGAGATCCTGAAGCTGATGGAGAAACGGGGACTTATTTACAGGGAGGAGGCATCCCACGATGCCAGATGTAAGAAGATTATTGCCACTGAAAAGGGAGCCGGGATGGAGGAGCAGGTACTGCGGGACATCCTGGAAATGGAACATCTGGTCACCAGGGGGATACCCCAGAGGGAGCTTGAGGCATTCATTGCCACCGGTATGAAGATGATAAATAATCTTATGTGATGGGAAAGGGCCTATGGCCGCAAGGGGCGGCATTTACCTAGGCTCTTTAAATTACCTTAAAATCAGGAAAATGAAACAATGAAGGAGGTTTTAACTGTGATAGGGCAACATAAAAAAACGATCCGGACCCTGCTTTCCTCGGTCCGGGAATATAAAAAGCCCTCGCTCCGGTGCCCTGTATTCGTGGTTCTGGAGGTGTTGATGGAGGTGCTGGTGCCGGGTGTAATGGCACTTATCATTGACAGGGGGATCAATGGAGGAAGCATCCATTATATCCTTAAGGTGGGGCTGGTGCTGATCATCATGTCCATGCTGGCCCTGTTTTTTGGGATCATGGCAGGCACCAATGCCGCAAAAGCCTCAGCCGGCATGGCAAAAAATCTGAGAAAGGATATGTTTTACCGCATACAGGATTTTTCATTTGCCAATATTGACCGGTTTTCGCCTTCCAGCCTGGTGACCAGGCTGACCACGGATGTGACCAATGTGCAGAACGCATACCAGATGGTGATCCGAATCGCCATACGTGGGCCCATCATGCTGGTGTTCGCCCTTCTCATGGCGTTGAGGATCAGCAGGGAACTGTCCACTATTTTCTTTGTCATACTTCCCGTGCTGGGGGCAGGGCTGTTCTATATTGTGATCAAGGCCCACCCGTATTTTGAGGCGGTGTTTAAGCGCTATGATGTGCTGAACCGGGTGGTCCAGGAGAACCTAAACGCCATCCGCGTGGTAAAAGCCTATGTGAGGGAGCCTTATGAGGCGGAGAAATTCCACCGCATATCCCAGGATGTGTTTTACCAGTTTAAATATGCGGAAAAAATTGTGGCATGGAACAGTCCGCTGATGCAGTTTTGCATGTACAACTGTATTCTGCTGGTGTCGGGACTGGGAGCCAGGCTGATCGTGGGAAACAGCATGTCCACAGGCGAGCTGACCAGTATGATCATCTATGCGGTACAGATCCTTTCCAGCCTTATGATGCTGTCCATGGTGTTTGTTATGGTCATCATGGCCCGCTCCTCCGCGGAGCGTATTGTGGAGGTGCTGGAGGAGACCAGTACCCTAAATGCCCCGGAACATCCTGTCCATGAGGTGGCTGACGGCAGCATTGACTTTGAACATGTAAGCTTCAGCTACATAGGAGACAAGGAGAAGCTGGCCCTTAAGGATGTGGATATCCATATCCGGTCCGGGGAAACCGTAGGGATCCTGGGCGGTACAGGCAGTTCCAAGACCACTTTGGTACAGCTGATCCCAAGGCTTTATGATGTGACACAGGGAAGACTTTTGGTGGGAGGCCGGGATGTGAGGGAATATGACCTGGAACGCCTCAGGGACCAGGTGGCCATGGTGCTCCAGAAAAATGTCCTGTTCACCGGCACCATCCGCGACAACCTGAAATGGGGGAACCCACAGGCATCGGATGAGGAAATGATCCATGCATGCAGGCTGGCCCAGGCGGATGAGTTTGTACAGCAGTTTCCGGACCGGTATGACACATTTTTGGACCAGGGGGGAACCAATGTGTCGGGGGGCCAGAAACAAAGGCTCTGCATTGCCAGGGCACTGTTAAAAAAGCCCAGGATACTCATACTGGACGATTCCACCAGCGCAGTGGACACCAAGACGGATGCGCTGATCCGAAGGGCTTTCAGAGAGGAGATACCGGATACCACCAAACTGATCATAGCACAAAGGATCTCCTCGGTGGAGGATGCTGATAAAGTGATCGTGCTGAACAACGGCAGGGTGGACGATTTCGGCACTCCCTCAGAGCTCCTTGAGAGAAACAAAATATACAGGGAAGTGTACCAGTCCCAGAAGAAAGGAGGAGAGGAAGAATGAGAAAGGACAATCATTCATTTAAGCTTAACAGCCATTATGCAAGAACGGCAAAGCGGCTCATGGGATATGTGGCCAGCACTTACAGGCTGCAATTTGTCTGTGTACTGATCACTATTGTGGTCAGCGCTCTGGCCAATGTGGCAGGCCCTCTGTTCCTTATGGTTCTGATCGATGACTTTATCACCCCTCTCCTGGGGCGGCAGGGTCCGGATTTTACATCCCTGAACCATGCCATGATGGGGCTGGCCGTATTCTATGTGGTGGGTGTGGCCTGTACCTATATCTATAACCGCCTGATGGTGAATATCGGCCAGGGCGTGCAAAAGAGGATAAGGGATGAGATGTTTGAGCACATGCAGAGCCTTCCCATCCGTTACTTTGACCAGCATCCCCACGGGGAACTGATGAGCCGGTATACCAATGATATCGATACTTTGCGGCAGATGATCAACCAGGCGCTGCCCATGGCATTTTCCTCCCTGATCACCATCATCGCCATCTCAGGGGTAATGATAAGCATCAGCCTTCCCCTGTCCGTGCTGGCAGCGGCCATGGTGATCCTCATGCTGTTTGTCAGCCGTACACTGGCCGGAAGATGCGGGAAACATTTTGTGGCGCAGCAGCTGGCCATCGGCAGGGTGACCGGGTATATTGAGGAGCGCCTAAGCGGCCAGAAGGTGATCAAGGTGTTCAACCACGAGCCGGAGACAAAGGAGGAGTTTGACGCTCTGAATGAAACACTTTTTCACAGTGCCTTTAACGCCAACCGGTATGCCAATGTGATCATGCCGGTGATAACCAATATAGGAAACCTGCAGTTTGTGCTCACGGCCATCACGGGAGGAGTCCTTTCGCTCAGCGGCCTGGCCAGCCTGAGCCTGGGGCAGATCGCCTCCTATCTGCAGTTTACCAAGAGCTTTAACCAGCCCTTTGCCCAGATATCCCAACAGTCCAACTCCATTATCATGGCCCTGGCAGGGGCGGAGCGGATCTTCAACATGATGGATGAGGCGCCTGAGGCAGACCAGGGGGCTGTGACCCTGGTCAATGCCAGGGAAGGGGAGAACGGGGAGCTGACAGAGGTGGGGGAGCGCACCAACATATGGGCGTGGAAATATCCCAATGGCAACGGAACGTTTTCATATACGAAACTTAATGGGGATGTGCGGTTTCAGGATATGGATTTCGGATACGAACCGGGCCGCATGGTGCTGCACAACATAAGCCTGTATGCGAAGCCGGGGCAGAAGCTGGCCTTTGTGGGCTCCACGGGAGCCGGAAAAACCACCATCACCAATCTGATCAACCGGTTCTATGATATACAGAAGGGCTCCATTACCTATGACGGGATCGACATAGGAGAGATACGAAAGGATGATCTGCGCCATTCTCTGGGGATCGTGCTTCAGGACACCCACCTGTTTACCGGAACCATAAGGGTGAACATACGCTACGGCAAGCTGGATGCCACGGATGAGGAGGTTTACGGGGCGGCCATGCTGGCCAATGCGGACCAGTTCATAGGCATGCTGCCGCAGGGATATGACACCATGCTTACAGGAGACGGGGAGGAACTGTCTCAGGGGCAGCGCCAGCTTCTGGCCATTGCCCGGGCCGCCATTGCAGACCCGCCTGTCCTGATCCTGGATGAAGCCACTTCCAGCATTGATACCAGGACTGAGGCCCTGGTCCAGAGCGGGATGGATGAGCTGATGAAGGGCAGGACCGTATTTGTCATTGCCCACAGGCTGTCCACCATCCGCAATTCAGACGCCATCATGGTCCTGGACCATGGCAATATTGTGGAAAGAGGGGATCACGCCAGCCTGATCAGGGAAAAAGGAATCTATTATCAGCTGTATACAGGCGGACTGGAACTGGATTAAAAGCAGTTGATGAATGTATGATGGAATATAAAAAGCAGAAGTATGGGATGGACGGAGAAAGCCGCGCCGTCCCATGCTCCTGCTTTTTTTTGTGTGGTGTCTCTGAGGGAACCGTTTGGACGGGTGCGGCAAGATAGGAATAAAACTTGTAAACCAAACGTGTAAACTTATTTTGTTTACCAAAACAGACGAATAGGAGAGAGCGATGTATAGGATATGAAAATTCCTAAAATTGGAGATTGAAATGTAATATATGCACAAAAAATACTATAAAAACTATGCAAAATAGCAGAAGATAATAAGGGATTCAATTTTCTATTGACATCTATAGTAAAGAATACTATACTTCAATCATGAGTAAACCGGTTTACTAAAAAGCGAAAAAGACAATGAATAACAAGGAAAAACAGGTAAACAAGCAGTAAACTTAGAAGGGAGTAAAGAAATGACAGGAATCATTGTAACAGGCCATGGACATTTCCCCACAGGGCTCTTAAGCGCCATTGCGCTGGTGGCAGGACGGCCTGAGAATACGGCCGGGGTGGATTTCCCGGAGGGGTGCAGCCCGTCTGATCTAAAGGAAGCCATGATAGGATCCGTAAAAGCCCTGGAGGGAGAGGAGATCCTGATTCTGGCCGACCTGGTGGGCGGAACGCCCTTTAATGTAGCGGCAGCCCTGAGGGAAGAACTGAGGGACAGGCGGATCAAGGTGATGGCAGGTGTCAATATGGCGGGGTTGGTGGAAGCGGTGTTCTCCAGACCCGTGTACGGTCTGGATGAACTGGCGGCAGCCGTGCTGGCAGCGGGCAGAGAGGGGATCAGGGACCTGGACTGCCTGGACAGTGAAGGGCAGGAACCGGAATTCGAGGACGGCCTGTAAAGAATATGATAGTATAAGGATGGGGAAAGGGAGACATGATGAGAGAGATACATGTGGAACCAATCAAAAAAAAGGACATCTACCTTGCAGGCGGACTTCTCTCCAGACAGGAGGTGGAGGAAGCCATTGACCGTGTGGTCGGGCAGGTGCGCTGTAATATGAAGTATTTCGGAACAAAGTTCCCTTCTTCGGCGGCGAAGGACCAGACATACGGCATCATTGAAAATATTGAATGGACAGACGGTTTCTGGACAGGACTTTTGTGGCTGTGCTATGAGTACACCGGGGATGGGGAATTTCGCCGTCTGGCGGAACAGAATGTATCATCATTCCTGAACCGTGTGGAAAAACGCATTGAACTGGACCATCACGATTTGGGATTCCTTTACAGCCTTTCCTGTGTGGCCGGCTATAAGCTGACCGGTTCTGAGGAAGGGAAAAGAGCGGGGCTTCTGGCAGCGGATAAGCTCTTGGAGCGCTTTCAGGAAAAGGGCGGTTTCATCCAGGCCTGGGGAGAGCTGGGAGCCAGGGATAATTACCGTCTGATCATTGACTGCCTTTTAAATATTCCTCTGCTGTACTGGGCATCCCAGGTGACAGGGGATGATACATATAAAAATGCGGCGGTACGCCATTATGAAACCGCCTGCCGGTATGTGATCCGTGAGGATGCCTCCGCATACCACACCTTCTACTTTGATCCTGAAACAGGGGAGCCGGTCAGGGGCGTCACCAGGCAGGGATACAGTGATGAGTCGGCCTGGGCCAGGGGCCAGGCCTGGGGGATATACGGAATCCCGCTGAATTACAGATACACAAGGGACAGCAGTGCGTTGCCGCTGTTTGAGGGAATGACTAATTACTTTCTCAACCGCCTGCCTCAGGATGATGTGTGCTACTGGGATCTGATCTTTACGGACGGGGACTGCCAGTCCAGGGATTCCTCAGCCGCCGCTGTGGCGGTGTGCGGTATCCATGAGATGCTAAAGTACCTTCCCGAGGTACATCCGGAAAAAGAGACCTATCAACACGCAATGCACAGCATCCTGAAGGCGCTGATGACCGGATACACCAATCCGGATATCAGGGAAGGCGCGCCCGTACTTCTTCACGGCGTCTACTCCTGGCATTCGGGAAAAGGGGTGGATGAGGGGAATATATGGGGAGACTACTATTATATGGAAGCGCTGATGCGTTTTTACAAAGACTGGAACTTATATTGGTAAAATAAACCGCTCCGGCGTCTGAAGGACGGATGACGGACAGCCATAGGAGGATATGAGAATGGCAGAACCAAATATTGTAGCATTCAGAATTGATGAGAGGCTGATCCACGGACAGGGACAGCTCTGGATCAAGGCGCTGGGGGTAAACACGGTGATCGTGGCCAACGACTCAGCCAGCGAGGATCCCATGCAGCAGACGCTGATGAAAGCCGTGGTGCCTAAAACTATTGCAATGCGTTTCTTTTCCATCCGGCACACCTGTGATGTGATCATGAAGGCATCCCCGAAGCAGACCATATTCATTGTGTGCAAGACAACCGGGGACGCCCTTAAGCTGGTGGCGGGCGGAGTTCCTGTAAAGGAGATCAATGTGGGCAATATCCATCATGCGCCGGGCAAGGAGGATGTAAGCAAATACATTGCCCTGGGGGAGGATGACAAGGCGGCCCTGCGGAAAATGCGGGATCAATATGGGATCACTTTTAACACAAAGACCACTGCTTCCGGGGATGACGGGGCTGCAAAAGTGGATTTGAATAAATACTTATAAAAAGGAGAATGGAGGGATTGATTGTGACAATCAGTATGTTTCAGTGTTTACTTATCGGTTTATGGACAGCTTTCTGTCTGGCAGGTATGCTGTTCGGTATCTATACCAACAGGTGCCTTGTAATGGCGGCAGGCGTGGGCCTGATCTTAGGGGATCTGCCAACCGGACTTGCCATGGGAGCTGTGGGAGAACTTGCGTTTATGGGATTCGGCGTATCCCAGGGAGGTTCCGTGCCTCCTAACCCCATGGGCCCCGGCATTGTGGGGACCATTATCGCCATTACCATGAAGGATTCGGGGATCGATGTGGGATCGGCCCTGGCGCTTTCCTTCCCCTTTGCAGTTGCATTCCAGTTTGTGATCACAGCCACCTACACATTTGCCACCACGCTCACCAGCTTTGCCTATAAAGCGCTGGACAAAAAGGATTTCAGAGGATTCCGCATTGCGGCCAATGCCACCGTATGCGTGTTCGCGGTGGTTGGTTTTATCATTGGATTTGGCGGCGCCTTCAGCTCCGAAGGCCTTTCAAAGGTCATCTCCCTGATTCCGGCCTGGCTCAGCAATGGACTGGGAGTGGCAGGGAAAATGCTTCCGGCCATTGGTTTTGCCATGATCCTCAATGTTATGGCTAAAAAGGAACTGATTCCTTTTGTACTGCTGGGCTATATCGCGATCGCATACCTGAACCTTCCTGTTATGGGGGTAGCGGTGATTGGAACAGCGATCGCATTACTTGTATTTTTTAACGCAGGCAGAGGATCCGGCGAATCTGTAGAAGAAGTGGAGGTTGAATTTGAAGATGGCATCTAATCAGTTGGAGAAAAAAGATTATTTAAAGACATCCCTGCGGGCGTATTTCCTGCAGAACGGTTTTAACTACGGCAATTACCAGGGCCTTGGATATGCCAATGTGCTGTATCCCTCCCTGCGCAAGATGTATAAGGATGATGATGACAAGCTTCAGGAAGCGCTAAAGGAAAACATTGAGTTTTTTAATACCAACATCCATTTTCTTCCATTTATTACCAGCCTTCATCTGGTAATGCTGGAGAACCGGACGCCTTCCAGCGAGATCCGCAATATCAAAATGGCTCTTATGGGCCCTCTGGCCGGAATCGGCGATTCCCTGGCCCAGTTTTGTCTGGCGCCCCTGTTTGCCACCATTGGAGCGTCACTGGCCATGGACGGCCTGATCATGGGACCCATCCTGTTCTTTGTGGCAATGAACATAATCCTTCTGGCAGCAAAGGTGCTCACAGGAATGTGGGGTTATAAACTGGGAACCAACATCATCGCCACCCTGAGCAGCAAGATGGAACAGATATCAGGGGTTGCAAGCATGATCGGTGTGACGGTCATCTCCGGACTGGCTGTTAACTTTGTAAAGATAACAACACCCATACAGTACGTGGCCAGCATGCCGGGAGACCAGCAGAAGATTGTGGCAATCCAGGATATGATCGATGCCATTGCCCCCAGGCTGCTGCCCGTATTGTTTACCGGGCTGATCTTCTACCTGATCAAGGTGAAGAAGTGGACCACGTATAAACTGGTCATCTTGACCATTGTGATCGGTGTGGTGCTTTCACTGCTGCATATAATTGCATAATGGCTGATGGAATCCGGGGCCGGATCGGGATGGACCTGCCCCGGGTCCGCTGAGGGAGGCGCCTGAACGGCACCTCCCTGTCCCGCATTATGGCGCTTTTTATCCCGCATCTGTCCGGAAAAGAGAGTGCGGAATGGGGGCGGTGCCCTGGGAAAAGAGAAAGCGGGATGGGGCGGTGCCCCGGGAAAAACAGAGGAACGGAGAGAGACTATGAAACAGGACAGATTCATGGCCCTGGCGGAACGGACCAGGGCCTATATAAAACAGTATGATCCGGCATTTGTGACAGAATATATGGTCGCCCACTGCCTGGACGAAGGGGAGAGGATCGTGGAGCAGGCGGAGCTTCTCATGGATCAGACCTTTATATTTGAGGACAGGTGGGATATGGAACCCTGCAGCACGCCCTATACCCTGAAGGAGATGGTGTGGGATCAAAGCCCCAACATGGATCCGGAATGGGTCTTTATGCTGAACCGCCATGAATACCTGCACAAACTTTTGCTGGCATTCCGTTTGACGGGAAAAGGGAAATATATTGAAAAGCTGATGTGGTACATGGACCACTGGATCGCGGGCAATCCCATATTGCCGGAAGGGTCCCTGACCACACGCTCCATTGATACGGGGATCCGGTGTATGAGCTGGCAGTTCCTTCTGGTGCATCTCATAGGGGAAGGGCTGATGGGACAAAGCCAGGCGGAAAAGATACTGGATAGCCTGAGCAGCCAATATCTTTATATGAAGAAAGGATATATTGACAAATATACCCTCAGCAACTGGGGACTGCTCCAGACCGCTGCCATCTGCCATGGTTATCTGTGGTTTGAAGAATATCTGCCCGGGGACGGGCTTAAGGAATGGGCGTGGGAGGAACTGGAAAACCAGCTGGCCCTCCAGGTGCTGGAGGACGGATCCCATTGGGAGCAGTCCATGATGTACCATATGGAGGTGCTCCTGGCATGTATGAGACTGCTGGCCTACTGGAAGGGGGATGTTCCTGCGGATAAGATATGGCTTAAAACAAAGACAGCTAAAATGAGCCGATATGTGATATATGCAGCCGGGCCGGATCATTGCCAGATGGCCCAGTGTGACAGTGATGTGACGGATGTAAGGGATGTGCTGACAAAGGCCGCTGTGCTCACTGGGGACGGGAAATGCCGTTTTGCCGGTTTTGGTTCCATGGACCTTGACAGCGCATGGCTTCTGGGGCGGGATGGGATCTGCGCATATGGGAGGCAAAAACCGCTGATGCCGGAGACCTTGTCCCTTCATGCAGAGGATTCCGGGAACATCTATGTGAGAAGCAGCTGGTCTGAGGACAGCCATTTTACCTATCTTACCTGCGGTTCCCTGGGCAGCAGCCATGGTCATGCGGACCTGACCCACATATCCCTGTATTATGAGGGAAAGCCATTCCTTGTGGACAGCGGACGGTATTCTTATATGGAAGAGGAGCCTTTGCGGCCGGCGTTAAAAAGTGCCCAGGCCCACAATGTCTGTGTGATCGATGGGGAATCCCAGGGGATTCCCAAAGGAGCCTGGGGATATGAGACATACGGGGAATGCCTGAAAAACTATTTCAGGGAGCAGGGACCGGTGCATTACTGTGAAATGGCGTATCACGGGACCCTTACAAGCGGTTCCGGGTATCTTGTGATCCGCCGGGTGCTGACGGCGGACCCCGGCATCTGGCTGATCGTCAATGACATAGAGTGCAGCGGCAGCCATGTGGTGGAGGAGTCCTATCATCTGGATCCCAGAGTGGAGGCATTGGTGGAACCGGGCGGGGAATGGAATCTGCGCGCTGGGAACAGCTGCCTGAAGCTGGCGGGGGCTGCCGGGTTTATAAAAACCGACTGTGTGGTGTCCGAAACCTACAATCATCTTTCCCCGGCTTCCTGCCTGACAAAGAAAAGCAGGTTCACGGACAGGCACAGGGACTGGACCTGTCTGGCGGGAGCGGACATGGAGATGGGCAGTGTGCCTGTGTTCCAGTGGGGGAGTTCTGAACCCGTGCCCGGGACGGAGGTGGTTTCCAGGACCTTCACCTCGCCTTCGGGGGAAAACTGGACCTTCCTGATATGGAACAGGGAAACATGCAAGGGGGGCAAACTGTATCTGTGCAACGGCGTTCCCGTGTATGCAAAGGCAGCTGTGATCCGCAGCCTGAATGGGAATACCACACTTTACCGATTGAGAAATTAATGGTATAGTTATAAAAGTTATAAATCCTGTAAGCTGGGTGGTGGAGGCTGGTATGAAGAAACTGACGATTAATGAAATTGCTGAACGGGCGGGTGTTTCCAAGACAACGGTATCTTTCTATCTCAACGGTAAAACAAACAAGATGTCCGAGGAGACCAAACAGAGGATACAGCATATCATTAATGAAACCGGATATGAGCCCAGTGCGGCGGCCAGGGCCATGAAGGCCAAAAGCAGCGGCCTTATAGGCGTGATCCTGGGGGACAGCTCGGACCCTTACTGCGCACGGGCCTTAAAGGGAGTGGAGGACGCGGCCAGCGCCCAGGGGTATCAGATCATGATGGGCAACAGCGGTCTTGCATTCCAGCAGGAAAAGGACTATGTGGAGCGGATGCTGAAACTGGGGGCGGAGGGATTCATCATCCAGTCCACCTACCGGTTCGGTATGCTGGCCGGTGATCTGGAAAAGAAAAAAAAGCCCATTGTGTACCTGGATGCAAAACCTTATGATTTCAAGGGCAGGTATGTGAAGAGCAATAATTATGACTGTGTTTACCAGGTCATTTCCGAGTGTATAAAAAAAGGATATGAGGATTTCCTTATGATTTCGGACGGGGAGGCGGCCATCAGCGTGGGATTTGAGAACACCCAGGGGTATAAGGACGCCCTCCAGGACGCCTGCAGGGACGGGGGGACCCTGTATCTCCAGGACGGTATCAAATCAGACCAGGTGTATGGGATGCTGAAGGAAAAAGTGGATCTGAACAGAAAAACCCTGATCTATGTGGCCAGCCCGGGCCAGCTCCAGGTGGTGTACCAGGCGATCCGCAATTATCCGGATCATATGGGGCTGTTCCCGGACACGCTGGGCCTGGTGGGGTTTGATGTGGAAGGCTGGACCAGAATGACCACTCCGGCCATATCGGCGATCATCACCCCCGCCTATCAGGAGGGGGTCAGGGCCATGGAAGAACTGATCGATGTGCTGGACGGAAAGAAGCGGGACGGGGATGTAGTGTTTAAAAATATAGTCAAGTGGAGGGGGTCCACCCTCTGACATGCAGCAGGGGCAAAACTGGTTCCATAGGGATACCGGTTTTGCCCCTTTTCAGTTGGTTACGCGGCCATGGCTGCCTCAAGAGGTCTGCGCAGTACGGGATAGAGGGCGCAGGCGATGATGAGCCCGCCGGTTCCCTGGATCAGATTGGAGGGAACACTGGCCAGGGCAGCGCCTGTCCCATAGAGGAAGATCTCGCACAGGAAATATCCTCCCGCCACCACGGCCATATCAATGACCCCGCATCCGGCCACTGCCAGGTAAGAATTCCTGCCCTGGGCCGATAAACCGCGGTAGAGCCTGCTGCTTAAGTAGGCTACCAGTCCCTTGATCACAAAGGTGATGGGCACATAGATAAAATATCCGCCCAGAAGGTCCGCCATGGAGGAACCGATGCCTGCTGCCAGAAATGCCTCGGCCGGTCCCATGAAAATGCCGCAGAGTATCACCACAGCATCTCCGGGATGGATGTAGCCGCCGGTTCCGGGAGTGGGGATGCGGATGGACATGGTGGCCACGCAGGCCAGGGCGGCAAAAAGCGCGCACATAACAAGTTTTTTAGTGGAAAAGCGTTCCATAATACAGAGTCCTCCTTGCTGCCTGAACATGTCAGGATGTTTGTTGCTACCTACTATAATGGAAAAGTGGACTGAACAAAATATCCAGTTAAAGATATTTTGACCAGTCCACTTTTTGGTTTTGCCGGGGAATGCATTTACAACGGTGCAGGACATCCCTGCCTGAACCATCCGGTCATGCTTTCCGGGGAGGCAAAACGGTAGGTGGATACAATGCCATCGGGATGACAGCAGCCCCACAGGGCCAGGGCGCTGTCCACGCCCGCTGCCCTGGCGCAATCCATGTCATAGACGCTGTCGCCCACATAGAGCACCTGGGAGGCATCTGTATCCTCCAGCCACATGTAGGTGTTCATGGGAGCAGGGTGAGGCTTGTGCTGCTTTGTATCGTCCGCAGTAATCACGGTCCGGAACATGCCGCCTATGCCAAAGGGGATAAAGCTGTTTTTATACTGCTCCATGGTTTTGGAGGTGATGATGCCCAGGACATGGCCCTGGGACTTGAGATATTCCAGGAGGGGAAGTATGCCTTCATAGAGGTAGGCCGTGTGCTGATAAGAGTACATATATTGTTCCCAAAGGGGATAGATCTTAAATATCTGTTCCGGGGAACGGATGCCCAGCATCTCGAATGCATTTAAACCCGGAATCCCCAGCACGGGGGTGAGGCGGCTGATTTCCCAGTGCTCCCCGGTTACTTCCCGGATCGCCTTTTGGAGACTGTGCAGTACCGCTGCCGTGGTATCGATCAGTGTGTTGTCAATGTCAAATACAATATGTGGATAGTTCATCTTTCCCTCCCATGGATACTCCCGCCTCTTTAGGCGGCGTGCAATGATTATTCTGTCTTGGAGGGAGCATGGATCTCCTTCCGGGACAATGTTTTCGTGTGATCTCTGTGGTCATGAAACGCTGCGGGCCATGGCAAACAGCCCCCGCTCGTAATCCTTCTGGTAATCTTTGGACAGTTCAATGGAAGGCAGGGCTTTGGCCGGCAGACAGGCAGCACAGCGGGAGCGGATATCATCCAGCCTTCCTTCCAGAAGAGGATTGTGATAAAGGACAACCATGGACGGGTTGACCGTGCATGCGTATACCTGGATCAGTCTGGTGTAAAGCTCCGTCACGTCCGTGACAGTCGGCTGTCTGTCTAATCCTTCCCAGTAACGGTCCATAAAGGGGAGGAAGCAGGGCTCCGTACAGAAGCCGGAAGCGCCGGTCCACAGCCGGTTGTCGATGATCATGCCTCCGCCCATGCCGCATTTGTTCAGGAACAGGGTGATAAGTGAGTTGACGGAGGCCTGCTTTCCGGTCCAGCATCCCATGGTAAGGTAATTCATATCATTCTCAAATACAACGGGAAGGCTGGTCACATCCTTTAGGTGTTCGGGCAGGTTCATCCCCTTTAGACAGTCAAAAACAGTGGATTCCTCCACAATGCCGCGGCTGACCAGGGCCGCGATCCCGATGGAGACGGCGCTGAGATGCCGGTGGCGCTGGATGGCATCCCGGATCAGGGAATCCAGCCGTTCCAGGGAAAAGGATTTAAAACAGAATTCACCGTGGTCAACTGTCTCTTCCCTCATGTCCTTGACATTCCAGCATACCCGTCCGTCCTCTATCTGGATCAGCAGATAGAGGTGGAAGCGGGGGTCCAGCTCATAAAAACACGCGCATCTTCCGCCCGTGGAGGTGCCGGTGCCCTGCTCCAGGAGTTCCCCGGCGGAACACAGTTCATCCACCAGACGTGTCACGGTGGGAAAACTAAGCCCCAGCCGCCTGGATATCTGGCTCTTGGAAACAGAACCTTCCTGGTCCATGAATGCGCGGATCCGATCCAGATTGATTTGCTTGATTGATACAGATTCTTCTGCCATTGAAAAAATCCTCCTGGATATTAAAAGAGTTTTTAATATACTTTTTAATATAACATTAATAACTATCTTTATTTAACCACATTTCCATAAAACTGTCAACAGGAAGATTAGAATTTCTAAATACTCTCAGCGCATAAAGATACCCCCCTTTTTGGCTGTTGAGGGTATGGAAAGTCTTGACAAATAAGGCCTTAGAGTATATTGTTACATGATGATGGACAAAAGAGTAAGCGGAGGCGCAGGGACGTGGAGAATCTGATATTTAGTTTAAATGCAACATTGCCGATTTTTATATTGATGCTGCTGGGAGTATTTTTCAGAAAGGTGGGCCTGATGGATGGCCGGTTTGTCAACCAGATGAACCAGTTTGTATTTAAGGCGGCCCTTCCGGTACTGCTGTTTGAAGACCTGGCCGGCTCTGATTTCTTTCATGTCTGGGATACCAGATTCGTGCTGTTCTGCTTTGGCGCTACCCTGGCGGAGATCCTGCTGGCGGGCTGCGTTTCTCTTTTGTTAAAGGATAAAAACCTGAGAGGGGAGTTTATTCAGTCCTGCTATCGCAGCAGCGCAGCCCTTCTGGGAATTGCGTTTATAAAAAATATTTATGGAAATGCGGGGATGGCTCCTCTGATGATCATAGGCAGCGTTCCCCTGTATAATACCATCGCGGTCCTGATCCTTTCCTTTACAAGGCCGGGGCAAAAGAACCTGTCAAAGGGAGTGCTGAAGGATACGCTGAAAGGCGTCTGCACCAATCCCATTATTCTGGGGATCCTTGCAGGCATGATATGGTCCGTGATGGGGCTGAAACAGCCGGCCATCATGGAAAAGACAGTTGCAAGCCTTTCGGCAGTGGCAACACCCCTGGGGCTTATGGCCATGGGAGCTTCCTTTGACTGGAAAAAAGCAGGAGAAGCAGTGAGGCCCGCCCTGCTGGCCACGGCCATGAAACTGCTGGTCATGACAGGCGCGTTTCTGCCCGCTGCCATATGGCTCGGGTTCAGGAATGAACAGCTTGTGGCCATTCTGGTGATGCTGGGGTCGGCCACCACGGTCAGCTGCTTTGTCATGGCCAGGAACATGGGCCATGAAGGTGTCCTGACTTCCAGCGTGGTGGCGCTTACCACATGTGCAAGCGCATTTACCCTGACTTTTTGGCTGTATCTGATCAAATCCTTGTCTCTGATCTGATGCATATGATGCAGCAAAGGAGAACTGGATTTTGGACTGGGGGATCTTGAAATGAAAGCAAAATTCGGAGTCATATTTTCCATGGCGGCATTTGGCACCATTGGGGTGTTTGTGAGGAACATACCCCTTGCGTCCGGGGAACTGGCATTGTACCGCGCAGTGATCGCAGTGACGGCCCTTTTGCTGTGGCAGGCATGTACAGGACAATTTATAAAGGTTTTGGACATAAAAAAAGAACTGCCCCTTTTGTTTCTCTCAGGGGCAGCCATGAGTGTGAACTGGATCCTGCTTTTTGAGGCATACCGGTATACCACCGTGGCCATGGCCACGCTCAGCTATTATTTTGCTCCGGTGATCATAACCGTGTCCAGCACCCTGCTGTTCAGGGAACGGCTCACATCCAGGCAGGTGTTCTGTTTTGTCATGTCCACCTTTGGTCTGGTACTGGTGATAGGGGTCAGCAGCGGGGGCGGAAGCAATGACCTGTTGGGTATCCTTCTGGGCCTTGGGGCCGCCCTGTTCTATGCGGCCGTGGTGCTGCTCAATAAAGGGATCCGCAATGTATCCGGCCTGAACCGGACCTTTCTGCAGTTTATTGCCGCCATACTGGTGATGATGCCCTATGTGTTCCTGACAGGGGGCTCCCATCTGGGCAGCCTGGACCTTGCAGGCACGGTGAACCTGCTGGTGGTGGGGATATTCCACACAGGTGTCTGCTACTGCATCTATTTTTCTTCCCTTCGGTATCTGAGAGGACAGGAGGCTTCCATCCTCAGCTACATCGATCCCCTGGTAGCCGTGGTGGTATCGGTCCTTCTGCTCCACGAACGTGTCTTGCCCCTGCAGGCCGCGGGAGGCTGCATGATCCTGGGATTTACCGTGCTCAATGAATGGAATCCTGGTACCAGAGAACATCGCGGTTAATGGTCTCATAGAACAGCCTGCGGATCTCCTCAGGGTCTTTTGTCTGGCCCAGGATCCACATGATCTTAGTCACCACTGCTTCCAGTGTCATATCGTAAGCTTCCAGCAGGCCGAATTCCTGTTTGATATTCCGGCCCACCTCATAAACAGACATATTGCTCCCCTCGTTGGTGACCTGGGTGGTCATTACCACAGTTTTGCCCAGGCCGGTCCACCGGGAAATGGCCCTGTAATAGTCATCTTGCTCATAGGAAGGCAGGCCTCCCACCCCAAAGGACTCAATGATCACAGCGTCATAATGCTCGGCCATATAATCCAGAAGGGACGCGTCCATGGAGGGGATCAGCTTTAGAAGTCCCACATTGGAATCCAGTTCATGGAAGAACTTCACAGTTTCCCGGTCCCTCTCCTTGTCATCCAGATAAAAGATGATGTGGTCCTCCTGGATCACAGCCACATTGGGAAAATTGATACTGGAAAATGCATTATAGCTCTTGGTGCGCTCCTTCTTTCCCCTTGTTCCGGCAATGGCCTTGCCGTCAAATACAATGTTTACATCATGGGCTTTGTCGCAGGAGGCAAAAAACAGGCTGTCCGCCAGGTTGGTGCGGGCATCTGTATTTTCCATGTCAATGGGCTTTTGGGCTCCGGTAATGACAATGGGCTTTTGGGAATGCTGGATCAGATAAGACAGGGCGGCGGCCGTGTAGGCCATGGTGTCCGTGCCGTGGGTGATCACAAAGCCGTCATACTGTTCGTAATGTTCTTCAATGGCGGCCGCAATGGTAAGCCAGTGGGACGGCTGTATATTGGTACTGTCTATGTTCAGGATCTGGATGGTGTCGATCTGGCAGTAACTGCGGCTGTCCGGCACATAGGACAGGATCTCGTCCGAGGTGATGACTGGTTTTAAACCGCTTTCCGTTCGCTTGCAGGCAATGGTCCCGCCTGTTCCCAGCATAAGAATACGTTTCATGTGTGATTCCTCTTTTCCTTTGTTTTTCATAGTATAACCTTTATTTTAAATCATATAATAATAAACTGTAACAGACCCCATGGGCTGTTTACAATTATATTAAGAATATTATAAATTTACAATCCCTTGATTGCTTTTAGACATATCTATGGTAGAATAACAGTATAACCAATTTTCTCCAAAGACGCCGTAAAAAGGGGGTTTCATATGTCCGTAACATGGCTTATAGCTTTTGTGGTATTTCTGGTAGTGGAAAGTATGACCGCATCCCTTACCAGTATCTGGTTTGCGGGCGGAGCCCTGGCTGCGTTGGTGGCCCAGGTGTGCGGGGCGCCCTTAAGACCGCAGCTGGCAGTATTTGTGATCGTATCCTTCATACTGTTCATCATGGTCCGCCCGTTTACCGCCAGGTATCTTCACCGAAAAAAGACCGACACCAATGTGGACAGTTTTGCGGGCCGCAAGGCCGTTGTAAAAGGGCGCATTGACAACGAGGCCGGAACAGGAACCGCAATCCTGGCCGGAGAGACATGGCTTGCAAGGGCTGCCGTGGAGGGAGAGACATTTGAACCCAACACGGTGGTGGTCATCACATCCGTCAGCGGCGCCAAGCTGATGGTAAAGGCAGCCCAGCCCGAGCACAGAGTAGAATAACCAAAGGAGGAGTAATATGTTTGCAGCAGTAGGAGGCTTTGTTGTATTTATCATTATCGCGATCGTCATCCTGTTGATCCTGTCCACCTGTATCCGCGTTGTGCCCCAGGCACAGGCGCTGGTAGTGGAGCGGCTGGGAGCTTACCAGGGGACTTATGGAGTGGGGATCCATTTCCTGATACCATTTATTGACCGAGTGGCCAAGAAGGTGAACTTAAAGGAGCAGGTGGAGGACTTTCCGCCCCAGCCCGTGATCACCAAGGATAACGTTACCATGCAGATCGACACCGTGGTGTTCTTTTACATCACGGATCCAAAGCTGTATGCCTATGGGGTGGAGCGCCCCTTGCTGGCGATTGAAAACCTGACAGCGACCACGCTGCGTAATATCATCGGCGATCTGGAACTGGACCAGACCCTGACTTCCAGGGAGACGATCAATGCTAAGATGCAGGAGTCATTGGACATTGCAACTGACCCCTGGGGCATCAAGGTGACCAGGGTGGAGCTTAAGAATATCATTCCGCCTTCAGCCATCCAGGAGGCCATGGAGAAGCAGATGAAGGCAGAGCGTGAACGCCGTGAGTCCATTCTCCGCGCAGAGGGTGAGAAGCGGTCCATGATCCTGGTGGCGGAAGGCAACAAGGAATCCGCAGTGCTTAACGCGGAAGCTGAAAAGGAAGCAGCCATCCTTCGGGCGGAAGCTGAAAAGGAAAAGAAGATCAAGGAGGCGCAGGGCCAGGCGGAGGCCATCCGCAGCGTTCAGCAGGCAACAGCGGACGGCATCCGTTTTATCAAGGAAGCGGGAGCGGACAATGCGGTGCTTCAGCTGAAGAGTCTGGAAGCCTTCCAGGCAGCTGCCAACGGAAAGGCCAACAAGATCATTATCCCTTCCGATATCCAAGGGATCGCAGGGATGGTAAAGTCTATTGCGGAAATAGCTGCCAAGGATGAAGGGGCTGAGTAAATTCCGGTAGACAAACGAGGAAAATTGATATAATATGAGAATTAACAGTAGTGCCCATCAGCTTTGTTTGACTGATGGGTGCTATTTTATCTGAAAAAGAATTCCATGGAGAAGCGAGGAACAGGTATGGCACAGGAGGTAAGCACCAAAAACCGTATTACGGAGGGGAGTATTTTCGGACAGCTGCTGCTGTTCTTTTTTCCGATTCTGTTCGGAACATTCTTTCAACAGCTGTATAATACGGCGGACGCCATTGTGGTTGGCCGTTTTGTGGGCAAGGAAGCCCTGGCGGCAGTGGGAGGCAGTACCAGTGTGCTGATCAACCTGCTGGTAGGTTTTTTTGTGGGCCTGTCCAGCGGCGCCACGGTGGTCATTTCCCAGTACTATGGCGCCAGAAAGGCGGATAAGGTGCACTGGGCCGTACATACATCCATTGCCTTTTCCGTCATGGGCGGAATCATCATGATGATTCTGGGAATCCTGGGCTCCTACTGGGCGCTGGAGGCAATGAAGACCCCGGAGGATGTTATGCAGCCTTCCATGATCTATCTCAGGATCTATTTCATAGGCACCATCCCCAACCTGATCTACAATATGGGAGCAGGTATCCTCAGGGCGGTGGGAGACTCCAAGCGCCCTCTGTATTTTCTGATCGCCAGCTGCTTTGTGAACATTGTGCTGGATGTGCTTCTGGTGGCTGTCCTGAAGATCGGTGTGGCCGGTGCCGCCATTGCCACCATCGCGTCACAGCTTCTCAGCGCTGTCCTGGTGGTATGGACCCTGATGAAGACAGAGGACACCTACAAGCTGGAGTGGAAGAAGGTCAGGATCGACCAAAGGATGCTGAGGCGGATCGTGCGGATCGGAATCCCTGCGGGAATGCAGTCCATTATGTACAATATCTCCAATATTATCATCCAGGCAGGCGTGAACACACTGGGAACAGACAATGTGACGGCATGGGCCACCTACGGAAAGGTGGACGGCCTGTTCTGGATGATGATCAATGCCCTTGGGATTGCGGCCACCACCTTTGTGGGACAGAATTACGGTGCGGGCCGGATCGACCGTGTGAGGAAAGGCGCCGGAGCCTGTATGGTGGTGGGAGCGGTAATGACAACCATGGCCGGTGCCGCCCTGTATCACTGGGGCCATTATCTGGTACTTATGTTTACAACAGATCCCCAGGTCCAGGAGATCAGCATCCGGCTGCTGCATTTTATGGTCCCCACCTTTATCACATATATTGCCATCGAGATACTGTCCGGTACGCTGAGAGGCGTGGGAGATGCATGGATGCCCCTGATCATCACCGGTGTGGGGATCTGCGGTGTACGCGTGCTCTGGATCATGTTTGCCCTGCCCCATTTCCACAACATCATTGGCGCAGCCTTCTGCTACCCCCTGACCTGGAGCCTGACCAGCGTATGCTTTATCATCTACTACTATTTTTTCAGCTCCCTGGCCAGGTGGAAAATAAAACCTTTCTGGAAAAAGCTGGAACGGTATAAACCTTTTTAAAAGGGGAAAACTTCCTGTATCAATAAAAATGCGGCCCATAACATAAGCCGTATTAGATACAGGAGGTTTTTTATGACAACAAAGGAAATTACATTTAATACAATAGAGGACGTCAAACAGTTTGTAAACCGCGTAGAGCAGTACCCCCAGGACGTGGACGTATGCTGCGGCAGCTGCATGGTGGACGGCAAATCCATACTGGGAATCTTGAGCCTTGGAATCCGCAAAAAACTAAACGTAGTAATACACGATTAAGGAGGGGCGCGCAGGTCTGTGACCTGCCGGCCCAGAAGCCGTACCCTCCCCCCGTCCCGTCCCCATTCTCTTCACGGACTGGCGCCTATCCTTTCAGCCAATTAAATCCCAATTATCTCTTTTACAACCCTCCGATCCTGTGATACAATAGACATCAAACCCGAAAAGGACTTGGAAAGGAAGATGATATAATCTATGATACAGGATATAGCGCCTCATACATATGATCCCACATTCCGCAAAAAGGCGCCGGAGGAACAGGACTTTGTCCTCCATTATGAGTACAATAAGGTTATGCTTTTACGGCAGGGGGAGGGGTACGTGATCCCTACCTTCAGGGATCTTTTGGACGAGGAGGATGTGAGGCCTGGGGCCAGGTATCTGTTCTGTATTGACGACAGGGCCTACTATCTGGTGACGGATATGAAGGTGCCGGAGTTCGGCGGTTACGTCATGGAAGGACTGCCGGTTTTCAGGACCTTTGAACCCCTTTATCAGGCGTTTGCAGGGATAACGGGCAGCCAGCTTTACAGATGGCTCCAGAGCAGGAAGTACTGCGGGGGCTGCGGGCAGAAGATGGCGCCCAGTGAAAAGGAACGGGCCATGGTCTGCCCTGAGTGCGGACAGACGGAATATCCCAAGATCAGTCCGGCCATAATTGTGGCTATTAAAAACAAGGACAAACTCCTCATGTCCAGGTATGCAAGGGGGACTTACCGCAATTACGCTCTGATCGCCGGATTTGTGGAGATCGGTGAGACCTTTGAGGACTGCGTGCGCAGGGAAGTGATGGAGGAAGTGGGACTGAAGGTAAAGAACATACGCTATTATAAGAGCCAGCCCTGGGCATTCTCAGACACGGAGATGATCGGATTTACGGCGGAGCTGGACGGGGACGATACCATACGCCTGGAGGAGGACGAACTCTCGGAGGCCGGATGGTTTACACGGGATGAGATCGTGGAATACGGACCTTATATCAGCGTGGGACATGAGATGATGAAAGCGTTTAAGGACGGGAAAATATAACGGAATGGGAGAAACGGATGGATCACAAGACTCATATATTATTTGATTTGGACGGAACACTGACAGACCCCAAAGAGGGGATCACGAAATCCGTGTGTTATGCCCTGAACCATTACGGGATCCAGGTGGAGGACCTGGATTCCCTTTGCCCCTTTATCGGGCCGCCCCTGACGGACAGCTATAAGAAGTTTTATGGCTTTTCCAATGAGCAGGCCTGGGAGGGCGTGCTCATATACCGGGAGTATTTCAGCAGGCAGGGATGGTATGAGAACAAGGAATATCCCGGAATCAGGGAAATGCTCCAGGCCCTAAAGGACGCGGGCAAAACCCTGCTGGTGGCCACCCCCAAGCCTGAGGAATTTGCAGTGAAAATACTTGAGCATTTTAAACTGGCAGAGTACTTTGATTTTATCGGCGGAGCCAATTTGGATGAGACAAGGTGCAGGAAGGGTGATGTGATCCGGTATGTGCTGGAGTCCAGCGGCCTGGGCCTACAAAAAGAGGCGGTGGACAATGCCGTGATGGTGGGGGACCGGGAACATGATGTGCTGGGAGCCAGGGAGTGCGGCATGGAATGTGTAGGCGTGCTCTACGGATATGGGAGCCGTCAGGAGATGGAAGACTGCCGGGCCGCCCATGTGGTTGAAACTGTTTCAGAACTTGAACAGTTTCTTTTGTCCCTTTAATAAAGGTACTAGTATAACTAAAACTCATAATAACCATTCCTATTATGCAATTGACAAATAGAACAATGGTTGTTATGATTGAAATTACTATATGGAAAGGGCAGGACCATAACTGCCTGAACCATGATGAGAGGGTGGGATTATATGGATGACAGAATCGTGTTATCGCTGCTTGTAGACAATACTGCCGGCGTGCTGGCCCGGGTGGCCGGACTGTTCAGCCGCCGTGGTTACAATATTGAAAGCCTGACCGTTGGTGTCACCGCAGACCCGCGGTATTCCAGGATGACCGTGGTCTCCCTGGGTGATCAGACTGTTCTGGAGCAGATCAAGAACCAGTTAAACAAACTGGAGGATGTAAGGGATATCAAGGAGTTGAAGCCGGACCGTTCCGTGTACAGGGAACTGATGATGGTCAAGGTGAAGGCCAATGCTTCGGACCGCCAGTCGGTCAGCGCTATTTCCAGCATATTCCGTGCAACCATCGTGGATGTGGGCAAGGACTCCCTGACAGTCATGCTGACAGGCGACCAGTCCAAGCTGGACGCGCTCATCAATCTGCTGGAAGATTATGAGATCTTGGAACTGGCCCGTACCGGTCTGACCGGACTTGAGCGCGGCGCTGAAGATATCAGGATGCTTCCGTAGGGATCGGTTGCGGTAAATAAGAGCTTAAGGGGGCGGCCAAGGGCGGACTGAGAGTCGTCGGTTTTGTTGCCTTAACATATACATTTTCAAAGGAATCAAGGAGGAAGAGAGCAATGCCAAAGATTTATTATCAGGAAGATTGTAATTTATCATTACTGGAAGGCAAGACCATCGCTGTCATCGGTTACGGCAGCCAGGGACATGCACATGCATTAAATTTAAAGGAGTCAGGCTGCAATGTAATTGTAGGTCTGTATGAGGGAAGCCGTTCCTGGAAAAAGGCCGAGGAGCAGGGCTTTGAAGTATATACGGCAGCAGAGGCAACCAAGAAAGCCGATGTTATTATGATCCTTATCAATGACGAAAAGCAGGCGGCTATGTATAAAGAGTCCATCGCTCCAAACCTGCGTCCAGGCATGATGCTGATGTTTGCGCACGGTTTTGCCATCCATTTCGGACAGATCGTTCCGCCTAAGGATGTGGATGTGACCATGATCGCGCCAAAGGCTCCGGGCCACACGGTAAGAAGCGAATATCAGAGAGGCAGAGGAACCCCATGTCTGATCGCGGTACATCAGGATGCAACAGGCAAGGCAACCGATATGGCTCTGGCCTATGGTCAGGGGATCGGCGGCGCAAGGGCCGGTATCCTGGAGACTACCTTTAAGGTAGAGACAGAGACAGACCTCTTTGGAGAGCAGGCTGTTCTGTGCGGCGGCGTGTGTGCTCTGATGAAAGCCGGATTTGAGACCCTGGTTGAAGCCGGTTATGCTCCTGAGAATGCATATTTTGAGTGTGTGCATGAGATGAAGCTGATTGTTGACCTGATCTATGAGAGCGGCTTTGCCGGTATGAGATATTCCATCTCCAACACGGCAGAGTACGGCGATTACATCACCGGACCAAAGATTGTGACAGATGAGACAAAGAAGGCCATGAAGAAGATCCTGTCCGATATCCAGGACGGTACTTTTGCAAAAGACTGGCTCACAGAGAACCAGGTAGGCTGTCCTCATTTTAATGCCATGAGAAAGAACGAAGCTGCCCAGCCGCTTGAAAAGGTTGGCTCTGAGCTGAGAAAGCTGTACAGCTGGAATGACACCGATAAGCTGATCAATAACTAATTGCCGGCATCGGGACAGTGGTTACATAGGTAAAAGGCCATAGAAGAAACGATAAAATTGTGGGTATGAGTATGTAATGTATAAAAGGCGGTTTCTCCCCGGCATGGGAGGAACCGCCTTTTGACTGCCTGAACTTTAGTATAAGAACTCCAAAAATGTTCTCAAAGCCAGGGCCTGGTTGGCCGGATGGTAGGAAAAACCAATGGTCCTTCTGTGAATGGGGATTTCCAGGGGGATCTCCACCAGAATGCCGTTGTCCAGTTCCTTTTGGATCAGTTCCTTGATCACGCACCCGATCCCCAGACCGATTTTTGCAAACTCAATGAGCAGGTCCATGGTGGTCACCTCCAGCACCTGCCTGGGTATGATATTGTTATCGGACATATACTCATCCACATGGTGGCGCGTCATGTTGCTGGTATCCAGAAGCATGATGTTGCCGGTCTCAAAAATATTGGTATCCTGTCCCTCTCTTAAGTACAGGTTCTCCAGATAAGAGGGTGTGGTGACAAAGATATCCTGTATGTCCATTACTGGTATGAATGCCAGATCCCTGCGCACGGAGGGTTCGGCCACAAGTCCCAGATCGATTTTCTGCTGTTCCAGACGCGTCAGGGTCTGGGCCGTGGACTGGCTTTCTATGGTCACCTTCATGTGGGGGTACTGGTCAATAAAGGTTTTTAAATAGGGAAGCAGGATATACTTGCACAAGGTGTTGCTCACCCCAATGCGCAAATGGCCGATATCGAACTCCTGGATCCTCTTTAACTCGGATTCACCCCGCTCCAAAGCATCAAATGCTTCCCTGGTGTGCTCGAACAGGATCTCCCCCTCCGCGGTGAGCTGCACGCCCCTGGAGCTGCGGGTAAACAGGGAAAGTCCCAGGCTGTCCTCCAGCTTGCTGATGGCCTTGCTGATGGCCGGCTGGCTGATATAGAGTTCTTTAGCGGCTTTGGAAATATTGCCGGCTTTTGCTACCTCATAGAATATCTTATATTGTGATAGGTTCTGCTCCATCCCTTACCTCCATGCGATATAACAAATTTTCATACCATTTTTTTTTGCTATATGTTTTTATTATAACAATATGGGTGGGGAAATGTAAAGCGCAGATATATAAATTCCAAGTTTTTCAGGTTTTTTTCAAAAACTCCCCGGAGCTGCGGACCGTTTCCTGTTGTCCGGCAGCCCTGCAGTTATTTATTACGGTTTTATGGTTCACCTTATACCCGCAGATGTATATACTTACAATAGATACCCCGGTAGATAAGGGAATCTTAAACAGGGAAACATGTAATGATACAGACATTGACCTGGGGGCATAAAATGTGGTACTCTTTTAGTAACCGGATTCCCAATACAGATCACTGAAAGGGAATTTTGGCAGCGGACCGGATCGTGGCAGGGAATCCACAAAAGGAATGGGAGGTGATGGCTGAGGTTACACCAGAGAAGGCGGCATTGTGACAAGTGGTGTCGAGGCAACACGTAAGAATGTTGGTCTGCCTGGAAATAAAGGGATGAGGGAGACCGGCGAAGGGATCATAAAAATTATGATTGGAGAATAGGTATGAAAAAAATAACAAGTAGTTTACCGTTCCGATTACTGTTGGGGGTTATTCTGGGTATTGTCATTGGCCAGGTTTCCGGCGAAGGTCTTATGCATGTCATTGTAACGATCAAATACATACTGAACCAGGTGATCGTATTCTGCGTTCCGTTGATCATCATTGGATTCATTGCTCCCTCCATTACAAGGCTTGGGAATAATGCGTCCAAAATGCTGGGAGTTGCTGTTTCAATTGCGTATATTTCATCTATCGGCGCTGCGCTGTTTTCCATGGTGGCAGGCTATCTTATAATCCCCCACCTTTCCATTGCCACAGAGGTGGAGGGGCTGAAGGAACTGCCTGAGATCGTGTTCCAGCTGGACATTCCCCAGATCATGCCGGTGATGAGCGCCCTGATCTTTTCACTGCTTTTGGGTCTGGCTGCCACGTGGACCAAAGCAAGGGTGATCACAGATGTCCTGGAGGAATTCCAGCAGATCGTACTGTCCGTTGTAACAAAAGTTGTTATTCCCATTCTTCCTGTATTTATCGCTTTCACCTTCTGTGCATTGTCATATGAAGGAACCATAACAAAACAGCTGCCCGTATTTATCCAGGTGGTCGTCATTGTCATGATCGGGCACTATATCTGGATGGCCCTGCTGTACGCCATCGGCGGAGCATATTCAGGCAAGAACCCCATGGATGTGATCAAGAATTACGGGCCGGCCTATATTACGGCTGTGGGAACCATGTCCTCCGCAGCAACCCTGGCGGTTGCTCTGCGCTGTGCGAAGAAATCCCAGCCTCCTCTGAGGGATGATATGGTGGATTTTGGCATCCCGTTGTTTGCCAACATCCATCTGTGCGGCTCCGTGCTCACGGAGGTGTTCTTCGTTATGACAATATCTAAGATACTTTACGGTTATATCCCGTCCACGGGAACCATGCTTTTGTTCTGTGCCCTCCTGGGAGTATTTGCCATTGGTGCGCCTGGCGTTCCGGGCGGTACGGTAATGGCGTCCCTGGGCCTGATTACAGGCGTTCTCGGGTTTAATGAGACGGGAACAGCCCTGATGCTCACTATTTTTGCCCTGCAGGACAGCTTCGGAACAGCCTGTAACGTAACAGGAGACGGAGCGCTGACCATGATCCTTACCGGCTTTGCCGAAAAGCATGGGATCAAACGGCAGAAAATTGAGAGCGGATTATAAAGGAGAACATGTGTGCCCCATTCCCCTGCCTGCGGTTTGAGATGCCCCGGGCAGGGGTTTTTCCGCCCTGGATCCCAATGCGCCCCGGTGCACCTATGCCCCGGCGCTCCTATGCTCCGGAAAAGGTCCGACAAAGAGAATTCCTTTCCGGGGATTGACAGCCCATGGGGGCTGTAGTAATATGCAATATAATAATGAAAGTAACAGTTGGGTATCAGCTTTTCGGCCAAGAAGATGAGCCGTCCTTAAACAGTTACAAATGAAAAAGGAAAAGAGGAGCAAAAGCGTATGGGAATGAATAACACACCGGCATCGGATCGGGTCCATATTGGGTTCTTTGGAAGGAGAAATGCAGGCAAGTCCAGCGTGCTCAATGCTGTCACGGGCCAGAATCTGGCTGTGGTCTCTAATGTAAAGGGAACCACCACGGACCCTGTGTACAAGGCCATGGAGCTGCTTCCCCTGGGACCTGTGATGATGATCGACACTCCGGGGATCGATGATGAGGGGGAGCTGGGCAGCCTGCGTGTCAGGAAAAGCTATCAGGTGCTGAACAAGACGGATGTGGCTGTCCTGGTGGTGGACCATTGCCATGGCATGACGCCTGAGGACAGCTCCCTTTTAAAACGCATAGAGGAAAAGCGGATCCCCTGTGTGATCGTCTGTAATAAGATGGACCTGGAACAGGAAGATCCTGGGCAGGTGGATTGGAAACAAAGCCTCCCGCTGGTAAAAGTCAGTGCCTTGACCGGTCAGGGGATCGCCGATCTTAAGGAGTGCCTGGCCGCACTGGGAAAGATCCAGGAGAACAGCCGCAGGATTGTGGGAGATCTGCTGGAACCACAGGATTTTGCAGTGCTGGTAGTGCCCATTGACAAGGCTGCTCCCAAGGGACGGCTGATCCTGCCCCAGCAGCAGACCATACGCGATATCCTGGAAGCGGATGCGACTGCCATTGTCCTTAAGGAAAATGAACTGGCAGGGGTGCTGCCGGCGCTGGGGAAGAAGCCCAAAATGGTGATCACGGACAGCCAGGTATTTGCCAGGGTTTCTGCAGATACGCCAAAGGATATTCTTTTGACTTCTTTTTCCATCCTTTTTGCCAGATATAAAGGGGATCTGGAACAGCTGGTGGAGGGCGTGACGGCTCTGGATCACATAGGAAAAGGGGACCGGATACTGGTATCAGAGGGGTGTACACACCACAGGCAGTGCGGTGACATAGGTACGGTGAAGCTTCCGTCCTGGATACAGGGTTTTACGGGAACAGAACCTGAATTTGTATTTACATCAGGAACGGAATTTCCGGACGACCTGGGCGGCTACCGTTTGATCATCCACTGCGGCGGATGCATGCTCAATGAGCGGGAGATGAAGTACAGAATGAAATGCGCCCGGGATCAGTGCGTACCCATGACCAATTATGGGATCACCATTGCATATATACATGGGATCCTGCGGCGCAGTCTGGAACCCTTTCCGCACATAGCCGCTCTTCTGGACCGAAAAGGAATATAAGCAGAAATGAAAGGGAACCATAAACAGTGGTCCGGCAGGTATGCGGTCACTGGTCATGGCTCCTTTTTTGTATCATGTCCGTTCCTTTTCGGTGAAAACCTGTGTGTGTAAAGATAATAAAAAATATTTTTATTTTAAGAACTATATTGAAAAATATTTCTAACGTGTTATACTGTACTCAAAGGATATAAACTAAGGATATAAATAATAGAGGTGGGAGTACCCTCAGTGAACAAGGGCACACACGCCCCAACCGCCGTCTTTTGGCGGCTGGCCGCGTTAACGTCAGTCGGCTACGCCCGGAGACAGTAACGCCGCAGAATCGCAAATCTGTGGTGCAAAACCGTGTACTCCCTTGTCCGCTGAGGGTATCAAAGGGAAAGAAAGAGAAAGGAGAAGATGATATGAGGATTCAGGGTAAGAGGATTTGGATAGGAGGCCAGTTTGTGGCAGCGCAGCTGGAGATTGAAAAGGGAACCATTGAACGCATTTACAATTACGGTACAGGACCTGTGGACCATGATTACGGGGACAAGAGGATCCTTCCGGGATTTATTGATATCCACACCCATGGGGCTTATGATTTTGATACCAATGACGGAGAGCCGGAGGGATTGAGAAACTGGATGAAGCGCATTCCTGAGGAGGGGGTCACCTCTATTCTGCCCACCACCGTGACCCAGATGCCGGAGGTGCTTACAAAGGCGGTTGCAAATGTGGCTGCCGTGGTGGAAGAAGGCTATGAGGGCGCAGAGATCCTGGGGATCCATTTTGAAGGCCCGTTCTTGGACATGGAGTACAAGGGGGCCCAGCCTCCGGAAGCCATTGCCACTGCCTCTGTGGAACAGTTTAAACGGTATCAGGCGGCGGCCGGGGGGCTGATCAAGTATATCACTTTGGCTCCGGAGCGTGATCCGGACCATGCGCTCACAAGATATTGTTCCACCCACGGCGTGGTGGTGAGCATGGGGCATTCCGCGGCCACCTATGAGCAGGCTCTTTTGGGAATTGCCAATGGCGCAACCTCCATGACCCATGTGTACAACGGCATGACGCCGTACCATCACCGCAAGCCGGGGCTGGTGGGAACTGCTTTGAGGGTCAGGGACATTTACGGCGAGATCATATGCGATGGCTGCCATTCCCACCTGGCTGCCCTTAACAATTTCTTCCATTCCAAGGGACGGGATTATTCCATTATGATCAGCGATTCCCTGCGCGCAAAGCACTGCCCTCCGGGAGGACAGTACCAGCTGGGAGGGCACGACATCGAGATCGGGGATGACGGACTGGCACGGCTGAAGGGATCTGACACCATTGCGGGAAGCACCCTGAACATGAACCGGGGACTTAGGATCCTGGTGGAGGAAGCCATGGTTCCCTTTGACACCGCTGTCAATTCCTGTACCATTAATCCTGCCAGGTGCCTGGGGGTGGATAAACGAAAAGGCAGGATCGCAGCCGGATGCGATGGAGACCTGGTGGTGCTGGATGACGATTACAGTGTGATCCAGACCTGGTGCAGAGGACGTGCAATGCTTTAATTTACAGGAATATTTCAACAAAATCCTTGAAAATGCTTGCATTTACCGGAACATGATGGTATAGTGTATACGATAACTAATGTAGATTACTGATAAAGAGTGGACGCCGGTCCACTCTTTCGTTTTGAGTAGAATCAGAAAGGTGGTGTAAGGATGGGAAAAAAGGAAAATTATGAGAGCAGAGTAGAAAAATACCTCCTTCCGCTGATGGATGAGCATCATTTTGAACTTGTGGATGTGGAATATGTAAGGGAAGCAGGTACCTGGTACCTCAGGGCTTATATTGATAAGGAAGGCGGGATCGCTGTGGACGACTGCGAGGTCATCAGCAGAAAGTTAGGCGAATGGCTGGATAAAGAAGATTTTATTGATGAAAGCTATATCCTGGAAGTCAGTTCACCGGGTCTGGGCCGTCCTCTGAAAAAAGAGAAGGACTTTATCAGAAGCATGGGCAAGGATGTGGATGTGCGCCTGTATCGTCAGATTGATAAGCAGAAGGAATTTACAGGTGCCTTAAGTGCATATGATGAAAATACTGTGACGCTGACCATGGAAGACGGCAGCCTCATGGTATTTGAGAAGCCGGACATTGCCCTTATACGGCTGGCACTGGATTTTTAAGCATTTTTAATTCACATGCCCAGGCATGGATAGGAGGATAAACATGAACAAGGAACTGTTGGAGGCAATGGAGGTTTTGGAAAAGGAGAAGAATATCGCCAAGGATACACTGATCGAAGCGATCGAAAACTCCCTGCTCACTGCCTGTAAGAACCATTTTGGAAAAGCCGATAACGTAAAGGTCACAGTGAATCCAAACACCTGTGATTTTGCTGTATATGCTGAGAAGACCGTTGTAGAGAACGTGGAAGACGATATCCTGGAGATCAGCTTGGCGGATGCCAAAATGCTGAGCCCAAAGTATGAGGTGGGAGACACGGTGCAGATCCCCCTGGATTCCAAGAAGTTTGGCCGTATCGCCACTCAGAACGCAAAGAACGTGATTCTGCAGAAGATCCGTGAGGAAGAGCGCAAGGTCCTTTACAATGAGTATTATACCAAGGAAAAGGATGTTATGACAGGTATCGTCCAGCGCTATCTGGGCAGGAACGTGAGTATTAATCTGGGAAGAGTGGACGCGATCTTAAATGAGAGCGAGCAGGTAAAGGGAGAGACGTTCCGCCCCACCGAGCGTATCAAGGTATACGTGATCGAGGTGAAGGATACTCCAAAGGGACCCAGGGTTTCCGTTTCCAGAACCCATCCGGACCTTGTAAAGCGCCTGTTTGAATCTGAAGTTGCGGAGGTGCGTGACGGCACGGTGGAGATCAAGGCCATTGCCAGGGAAGCAGGTTCCAGAACAAAGATCGCTGTAAAATCCAACGATTCCAATGTGGATCCCGTGGGCGCATGCGTGGGCCTTAACGGTGCAAGGGTCAACTCCATTGTAAGCGAACTGCGTGGAGAGAAGATTGATATTATCAACTGGGACGACAATCCCGCGTACCTGATCGAGAATGCGCTGAGCCCGGCCAAGGTGATCTGTGTGGTGGCTGACGAGGAAGCGCGGGAGGCACAGGTGATCGTGCCGGATTACCAGCTGTCCCTGGCCATTGGCAAGGAAGGCCAGAACGCAAGGCTGGCTGCAAGGCTTACAGGCTTTAAGATCGACATCAAGAGCGAGACACAGGCAAGGGAGATGGGGCTCTTTGAGCAGATGGGCCTCCAGTACGGAGACACACCGGCTGCAAGCTTTGAGGAAGAAACGTATGAGGAGCCGGAAAACTACCAGGAATATCAAGAGGACTACCAGGAAGACGTAAACGAACAGGAATAGGGATACTCTGAAAAGATTAGGAGTGATGTATGTGAGCATGAAAAAAGTTCCGCTCAGACAGTGCATAGGCTGTCAGGAGATGAAGAGCAAGAAAGAAATGATAAGAGTTATAAAAACCGCCGAAGATGAGATTGTGTTAGATGCCACCGGCCGTAAGAACGGCAGAGGCGCTTACCTGTGCCCATCGATGGAATGCCTGAAAAAGGCCGTGAAAAGCAAGGGGTTGGATCGGTCCTTTAAAATGCCCATTCCAAAAGAGGTATATGAGACTCTGGAAAAGGAGATGGAAGAGCTTGGTAAATAGCAAAAAGCTGCTAAGCCTGCTTGGCCTTGCAAAGAGGGCAAGGAAAGTGGTCAGCGGAGAATTTTCGACGGAGAAATCTGTAAAGAGCGGAAGGTCGCAAATGGTAATCGTATCGGAAGAAGCTTCGGATAATACGAAGAAAATGTTTACCAATATGTGCACTCACTATAAAGTCCCAATCTATCTGTTTGGAACAAAGGATGAACTGGGGCACGCCATCGGTCAGGAGTTTCGAGCATCCCTGTCCGTGGAAGATGCAGGGTTCGCAAAGTCAATGGCAGAACTAATGAATATAAATGGAGGTAGTTTGAATGAGAGTAAGTGAACTGGCAAATGAACTGGGTAAAACCAGTAAAGA